>Ga0194035_1000027_pt1 | contig 90288 bp, 83 predicted proteins | sample JunL2320m_MetaG_FD_148680 | JGI IMG/M metagenome (GOLD analysis project Ga0194035, IMG submission 148680) | Anoxic zone freshwater microbial communities from boreal shield lake in IISD Experimental Lakes Area, Ontario, Canada - Jun2016-L239-20m | ecosystem: Environmental > Aquatic > Freshwater >...
TGACCCCTGGCGTGGTGTCAACGTAATATACCCCCAGGGGTATATTACGTTGAGTTCAGATTGGCGGTTCGGCAATGAGTTTCGGAACAGCAATTACGGTGAAGACGCCGTTCGAAGACACGGTTGAGTTGGTGCGTGCTGCATTGGCCGAGCAAGGTTTCGGCGTACTCACCGAGATTGATGTGCGCGCCACGATGAAGGCCAAGCTTGATGTCGATGTCGCGCCGTATCTCATCCTTGGAGCGTGTAACCCGCCCTTGGCGCACCGGGCCTTAGTGGCTGATCCCTCGATCGGTTTGTTGTTGCCTTGCAATGTGGTCGTGCGCGAGGTTGACGAAGGCACGTTGGTCGAGGCCATCAATCCGATGGTCATGGTTGACCTGTCAGCAGCGCCCGAACTCGTCTCAGTCGCCGGTGAGGCCGCAGCTAAGATCGCGGTGGCTTTGGCTCACGTTAAGAAGGCGACTCAGTAGGACGCCGGCTCAGTAGCAAGTCGACTCACGAGCACCTGAAGTCGTCAGTCCGGCAAGTCCGGTACGTCCGAAAGACCAACACCACCAGGGGATATGTCATGTGTTCACCCGCCACTTGCAGGACGTGCAACAAGGTCACCTTTAGCGGCTGTGGTCAGCATGTTGCGCAGGTAATGCAGTCAGTGCCGCGCAATCAGCGTTGCTCATGCGACAACGGTCAGCCCGCGAAGCGCACGATGTTCGGCTGGGGTGCGAAGAAGTGATGCGCGCGGGCTCGGTTCGCCGCGACGGACAAGGCGGATCCTGATGCAGCTTGAGGAGGAAGCCACTGCGGCGGCGATTCGACGACTGCGTCGCGCAGAGGGCCAGATCGCTGGGGTCGTTCGGATGCTCGAGGCTGGGCGCGACTGTCGCGAGGTGGTCACGCAACTTTCGGCGGCAGCGCGCGCCATCGACAGAGCCGGCTTTCACATCGTGGCTAGCGGTATGAAGCAGTGCCTCACCGATCCCGAGCAGAGCATGGATCAGGACGAACTCGTCAAGCTGTTTATGTCCTTGGCCTGACCACCTGGTTGCTCCCGTATCCTGCCCCAGCGGCCCGGCTCCCGAATGAGTCTCTAAGGATTCTCAGGTAATGCACACCTAACCCGGCCGACATTCCAGAATCCGTGCGCGATAGTGGCGACATGAAACCGTATATGTCGATCGGTCGTATGTCCGTTTCAGCCGTGGTGCTCTCCGCCGCTGTACTCGTCTTGTCAGCATGCGGCGGAGGTACGAGTGGGCCACAGGTCGCGAGCCTCGGTAATGGCAACGGCGCCGCCGCTGACAGTGGGACCGGCGCTTCGCCGTCCCCGTCGGGATCGGTCGACCGTGAGGCCGCGGCTCGCGCTTTCTCCAGCTGTATGCGGGCCAACGGAGTGCCGAGTTTCCCTGACCCCACAGTCGACAGCAACGGCAACGTCCAGATGGGCTTTGGCCAGGGCGCGGGTATCGACCGCAACGACCCGAATGTGCGCAAGGCCTTTACGGCTTGCCGTTCCAAGATCCAAGGGTTGCGCCAGAACTTCTCGCCCGAACAACAGCAGCAGATGCAGGATGCACTACTGAAGTACGCGCAGTGCATGCGCACCAACGGCTATCAGATGGCTGACCCTGACTTCTCAGGTGGTGCCGGAGGTGGCTTCCGAGCACTTGGCGACGTTAATCGCCAAGACCCTGCGTTCAAGGCAGCCGACACCATCTGTCGTCCACTGACTCTCGGCAAACTTGGTTTCGGACCCGGTGGATTCGGGGGCGGCGGCAATGGGCCTGGCGGTAACGGTGGCGCCGGCAACGGGCCCGGCGGTAGTCCCAGCGCACTGCCCACACCAGGAGCATCTGCATGAGCACCGAATCCGTGGTTGCGTCGCGAGACTCGACAACCGACGATGAGCTAGATCAGGACTATTACCGAGGTACTTCCAACGGTAGGGGATGGCGCCTGCCCGTAATTTTCGGCCTCATCGCCCTTGCCGCCATTGCCTTTGCGGTATGGCAGTCGCGCAGCCATAACGCTGCCACGCCATCGGCGGCGGTGACCACAACGACTGCGAAGGTCACCAAGAGCGATCTCACTGAGACCACGTCCTTCGATGGTGTTCTCACGTTCTCCGACTCCCGCACTATCAAGTCAAAGGCCAACGGCACAGTGACTTGGCTGCCCGCATCCGGTGCCACCATCAAGCAAGGCGGAATCCTCTACAAGGTCAATGCCGCCCCGGCGGTGCTCATGTACGGCACTGTGCCGATGTATCGCGCGCTGCAGGCCGGAGTCGCTGACGGCGCAGACGTACAACAGTTAGAAAAGGCCCTGCATGCGCTGGGATACGACCCCAACTCGATGACTGTTGACCAGACCTTCACTGCTGCAACCACTGCCGCAATCAAGGCCTGGCAGGGTGCGCTCGGCCTCACCGAAGACGGGATTGCCTCGCCAGGGCTAGTGCAGTTCCTGGGCAAACCGATCCGCGTCCAAGCACTTAGCGCTCAGGTCGGCGACACGACCGGCTCGGACTCTGCGCTCTATTCAGCATCGTCAACCTCGCGCATCGCGACTGTGTCGCTCTCGGCCACCGACAGCACAGTGGCCCATGTCGGAGAGGCAGTCACGGTGACGTTGCCCTCGGGCAAGTCGGTACCCGGGCGCATTACCGACACCAGCACTGTCGCCTCTTCCAGCTCAAGTTCCAGCGGGAGTGGCGGGGGTGGTGGCAGCGGCGGCTCGGTGAACCAGCAAGGTGGTAGTTCGAGTACCACGAGCACTCAAGTTGCGGTCACGGTCTCGGTGACTGCTCCAGAGGCGCTCAATGCCACGGATCAGACACCGGTCACGATCGCGTTCGCATCGGCCGGGGCCAAGAATGTGCTCGCTGTGCCGGTCACGGCTTTGGTCGCCCTCACTGGCGGTGGCTATGCGATCGAGGTCGTTGATGCCGGCGGCGCAACACATCTGGTCGCGGTCACCCCAGGCCTTTATGCAGTCGGTGGCTTGGTGGAGGTCTCGGGCGCTGGCGTCACCGAGGGCATGACCGTCGTTGTGCCCGCGACCGCATGAGCCAGGTGACGGTCTTGACTCCGCAGCCGATTGACCGCGGCGACGATCCGCGCGATGTCATGCAACTAGTGAATGTGCGCAAGATTTATCCCGGGCCCGTTGAGGTGTTGCACGGTGTCGACCTCACGATCAAAGCTGGCGAACTCGTGTCGATCGTCGGTCCTTCGGGGTCAGGCAAGACCACCTTGCTGCACTTGATGGGTACGTTGGATCAGCCCACATCGGGGCAGGTGCTCATCAACGGCATCGAGGTCTCGTCGCTCAGTGACCGCCAGCTGTCGGCATTCCGGGCTCGTACATTGGGGTTCGTCTTCCAGCAGTTCTATCTGATCGACGGTGTGAGCGCGGTCGATAACGTTGCGAACGGTTTGCTCTACTCGGGGGTGTCGCTGGGTCGGCGGCGCGAACTTGCAGTGCGCGCGCTGCGCCGGGTCGGGCTTGGACACCGTCTTGGTCAGCCGCCCGCGAAGTTGTCAGGCGGTGAACGCCAACGCGTTGCGATCGCGCGAGCCCTGATGGCTCGTCCGGCGATCGTTCTGGCTGATGAACCCACCGGGAGCCTCGATACACAGTCAGGCGACGGAGTGCTGCAACTGTTGCGCGAGTTGAACACTGACGGCACCACCGTGATCGTTATCACGCACGACCCGGCTGTAGCCGAGGCCATGGATCGACAGGTCACTATTCGCGATGGGCTCATCGTGTCGGATGTCGTCACAGGAGGGGTGCCGCGATGAGCGCGACAATCCAAGGGCCTGCTCGATTGTCGCCAACTGACACGGTGCGAGTTGGTGCGAGCGGCCTTACTTCGCGGCCGCTGCGGTCGACGCTATCTGCGCTGGGTATCGCAATCGGCATCGCCGCAGTGGTCAGTGTGCTGGGGATCTCGGCGTCGTCGCAGGCAGCGTTGATCGCCCAACTCGACACGCTCGGCACCAATCTGCTGCAGGTGCAGGCCGGACAGAACTTTGGTGGAGCCACGTCGTCGTTGCCGCTGACTGCAGAACCCATGCTGAGCAGAGTGGGGCCGGTGACAACCGTCGCTTCGGTCGCCACAGTTTCGGCGAAGGCGTATCGCACTTCCTATGTGCCAGTTGGTGTTACGAACGGCATCCAGGTGAAGGCCGCCAGACTCAATCTGTTGGATGCCCTCGCGGGCACCATGGCGCAAGGCTCCTTTCTCACCAAGGCCACCGAGAACTATCCGGTGGTGGTGCTCGGGGCAACTACAGCGGTAAGGCTTGGGTTCGACACTCTGATTCCCAATAGCGTCATCGATATAGGCGGCAAGACCTATGTAGTTGGCGGCGTCATGGCGTCGATGCCGCTCGCACCTGATATCGATCGGTCGGCCTTGATCGGTTACCCGCAGGCAGAGCGTGACTTCGCCATCACCGGGTCGCCCACGACCATCTACTTGCGAAGCACGCCCGACCAGGTCGACGCGGTGTCGGCGGTAGTACCCGGAACGGTCAACCCGGCAAACCCCAATGAGGTCAATGTAAGTTTGCCTTCGGACGCATTGCAGGCGCGCATCGCTACTAACGACGCGTTCAACTCGTTGTTCCTCGGCCTTGGTGCTGTCGCACTGCTGGTCGGTGGAGTGGGTATCGCCAACGTCATGGTGATCAGCGTGTTGGAACGTCGTAGCGAGATCGGGCTTCGCCGGGCGTTGGGCGCAACCCGGGGCAACATCCGGTCGCAGTTCCTCACGGAGGCGCTGTTGCTGGCCGGTGCGGGAGGCGTTGCAGGAGTGCTACTGGGCGCGGTGATCACGTTGATCTATTCGTCGACACGATCGGTTCAGTTCGTAGTGCCCGTGACAGCAGTGGCGGGCGGTATCGCCGTATCGCTGGTGCTTGGTGCGATTGCCGGGTTGTATCCGGCAGTGCGTGCGGCGCGATTGGCGCCCACCGAAGCGCTGCGCTCGGTGTGATGGCCGTGGTGACCCAGGGGGATTAGCTCGAGCCGGACACCAAAGCGCGCACGATGCTGAGGTCTTCCCAAGCTTCGCCGACCGACTTGAACACGGCCGGCTGGGTGAGGCGCGAACCCCCAGCGCCGTTGACGAGTTCCTCGAGATCGAGGTCGATCACAGAGTGGCCCAACTCGGCCTCAGCTATGACGATGTCTCCGGCCTCGCGCTGTGCCACCACTCGAGATTCGACTACGACATAGGCGCGCGCCATGAGGGCCGTATCGAGTTCGCGCGCGGTCGGGTCGTGAGTGCCCATCGCAACCACCACCGTGTGGTTGCGCACCTGCTCGGAGCGCACCACGGGTGTGCTGCTCGACGAGCAGCACAAGATGACGTCGGCGATGTCGAGGTCATCGGACGTACCGATCTCCAGAGCAATGTCTCGTGCGCGTGCCGCGGCCATGATCCGAGCTTCGCCAGTGGGGGTTCGTGCCACGATGGAAATGCGTTGTGGTTGTAGCACTTGCGCGGCATCAGCATGCGCGAGTGCCTGTGGCCCAGAGCCGACGATGACGACGTGTGGACTCGGGGCTGGGTCGAGGTGTGTGACCGCGAGGAGTGAGACCGCCGACGTGCGCATCAACGTGAGTTCGGCTGCATTGAAGGTTGCGATCGGGGTGAGAGTGTCGGCGTCCATAAGGACGTAAAGCCCCTGGATGGCAGGGATCCCACGGGCACCATTGAGAGCGCTGACAGAGACGATCTTCACGCCGACGAAATCGGCTGACTCGTCGGGCATGAGAAGCAGCTCGCCGGTGGTCACGGGAATGTGAGTCCGCGTGGGGCGGTCAGTGCTCGGTGGATCGTTCTTGAGTCGGTGCGCGAGGGCAGCAATGGCCGCCCCCGGGGTCAAGGCGCTGCGGATGCGCGCTGCGGTCCAGTGGTCAGTGCTCATCTGACTCTGACCCCCCAGCGAAGTGGCTGCGCGTGCCAACGGATCGCGGATTGCGGCCCACACGCCGGGCCGATCTTTCGTGGTGAATGGGCACGGCGGCGCGTCCTTAGCTAGTGGTGTGAGCGCGGGGGCGCTCTCGAAGCAGATCGCGTTGCAGTGATAGCCGTTATCGATCTAGCTCAGATCGTTGCACGTCCCTCCGACAACAGGGGATCGCGGGCGCAACGGCGAAGTGGCGAAACGGCTCAACGGCGCAATGGCTAAACGGCGCGACGAGTACAGGGCGCAATGTCGACACGGCGCAGCGCCGCGCAAAGTGTTTGGTCAGACGTTGATAGTGATGGTGTGCAGGCCACTTGATGCACCGGGCAGGACGTCACGGACCTGCTCCGACTGGGCGCTGCCGTTGCCATCGATCACGCGAACACGGAGTTGGTGCTTTCCCGGTGTGGCATCCCACGTGTAGGACCACAGTCGCCAGGTATCGACCGATATCTTGTCGGCCAACGTGGTGTCTTGCCACGGGCCTTCATCAATGCTGATCTGCACAGCGCCCACTGCGGTGTGCTGGTGCCAGGCTCGACCACCGATCGCTGTTGGGCCGGCTGCCACCTTGGTGCCGTCGTGTGGCACGTCGATGCGGGAGGCCGACTCGACCCGGCCATCGGTGGACCAACCGCGCGAGAACCAGAACGGAACATCGCGGGCCAAAGTGGTGAGCTTGATCTGGCTGAGCCACTTGGTGGCCGACACATATCCGTAAAGACCCGGCACAATGAGGCGCACGGGGAAGCCGTGGATCGCGGGTAGCGGTTCACCGTTCATTGCATACGCCACCATGGCATCTCGGCCGTCGTCAAGCAGTGCACGCGGGAAGCCAGCGGTGAAGCCGTCGACAGATTTGCCCAGAACGAGATCGGCATCTGGATGCACACCTACGCTCGCAAGTAGGTCCGTGAGCCGAACCCCCTGCCACAGTGCGGTTCCGACGAGATCGCCACCGACCGGATTGCTGACGCAGTTCAAGGTGATGTACCTCGACATGCTCGGAAGCGCAGTGAGCTGATCGAACGTGAGATGCATCGGTGCATCGACCAGGCCGTCGATGGTGAGCTGCCAGGTGTCGACGTCGACCACAGGCACAGTCATGGCGACGTCGATTTGGTAGAAGTCAGAGTTGGCAGTGATCGCAGGCGCTAGCCCGGGTAGCGAGGGGGTCACCCTCTCTGAGAGCGCGGGGGCGGGATCGGTGGGCTTGGGGAGTTGCAAGGCTGATCGAATCGCATCAACGGCTCCGGAAGTGCCGCGCTGGGCGAGGGTGACAATCCCGATGCCAGCCGCAGCCGCGAGGCCAACTATTGCGGAAACGCGCAGGAAGGTGCGTCGAGGCACATCGCGTGGTGCGGGTTCGTCGTCGGCCACTGCTCTCCCTGGAAGACGTGAAGTCGGTGCGCACTGCGTCGCGAATTTTTCTCGCGCATCAGTGCATCACGACTCAGCCGAGGCTGCCACTCGCGGTCTGAAGTGCTACTTCGCCTTGTCCCACCACAGAGTGGCTGTGTACCTGATCGGTGGCTCGCCTGCAGCCAGGACCGCGGCGACCAACTCCGGTTCGCGATCCTCGGGCAGACAGAGTCGAATACGGAGGAACCGCGCCTGTTGCTCCACCGGCAACTGCGCTCGCATGCTCAGCTCCTGGTCTTCCCAGATCTGAATGTGCGCGTCGAATCCAGCTTCACGCGCTACGGCTAGGCAGTCATCGGCGGTGGGTGAGGTGGGTCTTGTGAGACCCCAGAACTCGTCCCAGAACGGTGACATATGCGTGAGCGGATGCAGGGTCGGCAGCTCGAGTACCACGCGGTTGCGCGCGTGTTCGTCGAGCGCGAGCAGGAAAGGTGTGAGGTCGGGGACGTTGTAGGCGACGTGGTGGCACACCACGACATCAGCGACTGGCGATCGCGGCGCGGCTTCGGGCCAGTCACCCGGCACGGTTTGGCTCGCAACGCCGCGTTCGCGAGCAGCATGCTCGAACTTGTCGAGCATGGCCGGCTGGTGATCGACCCCGATGACCAGCCCGGCCGGCGGGGCTACCGCCATCGAGGCGCGGCCTCCACCACAGCCGACATCGAGCACGCTGCCACCTTCGGGCAAAGCTTCGCGGGCTCGTTGGTGTGACGGTGAATCGGGGATATCGCCACTCACGGTGAACATTTCGACGGGATGAATCCACGGTGACTCGGGCGCCATCGACAAGATCTCGGGTGGTATGGCCCAGTCGGCAAGTGCGAGACGCCAGTGCTCCGCTGCGGTGGTCATGCGGTCACGCTAGAACAAGATCCTTAGTGCGGCGCGGCCGGTCATGCATGGTCGGAGATCAGCCGCCTGGTCTAATTGGTGGGCGACATTTGTTATTGCGCTCGCGCTAGGCCATCTTTCGCCTATGACCGTTGTCTTACTGGTTACCGTTCTCACCGTAGCCATGGCGATTTTGTTCGACTTCACCAATGGCTTTCACGATGCGGCAAATTCGACCTCGACGGTAATCGCGACCAAGTCGCTGAGGCCCAAGCAGGCGGTCACGCTTTCAGCCATCTTCAACTTCCTGCCCGCTTTTATCGTGGGCACGGCTGTCGCAAACACAATCGCGAAGACGGTCAAACTTGATGAACTCCCAGCTGTTGCTGCAGGCGCTGTTCCCTTTGGGATCCGAGTCACGCTCGCGGCCTTGGTGGGTGCCGTCTTCTGGAACTACTTCACTTGGCATCTGGGGTTGCCGTCATCGTCTTCACACGCGCTCATCGGCGGCCTGGTCGGCGCCGCGATATCTGCCGGTGGCCTCAGTGTCGTGAGTTGGGCGTCGGTATCCAAGACGGTCGTGGCGATCTTCGCTTCACCGCTGGTCGCGCTCTCGGTGGCGTTCACGGCCATGTGGGTCATCCGGCTACTGCAACGCAGGACCGGGATCGACGAGGACTCTGAGTTCTTTCGGTGGGCACAGGTCGCTTCGTCGGCTTGGGTCTCGTGGGGTCATGGCGCCAACGATGCGCAAAAGACCATGGGAATCATCACGGCAACGTTGTATTCGGGCGGGTACCTCGCTGCCACAAGCGCCTCGACGATCGCACCGCCAATCTGGGTGGTGCTGCTGGCACAAGCTGCAATAGCCATCGGGACGGTGTGGGGAGGCTGGAAGATCATCGAGACCATGGGTCTCAAAATCACGCGCATCACCCGCGCATCGGGCTTCGCCGCCAACATAGGTGCGATCGCCGCGATCGATGGCGCGACCCATCTCGCGATCCCGATCTCCACCACGCAGGCTGTTTCGGCCTCCATCGTTGGCTCAGGAGTGGGGGCTCGACGCAAGGTTAGTTGGGGCGTGATGCGCAACATGGTGATTGCGTGGTGCCTCACGTTGCCGGCCGGTGGACTCGTGGGCTTTGTCATCTTCAAATTAATGATTCTGCCTGGGGCCCTTGCCTTTATCGTTCCGGGCGCAGCCATCCTCGCCCTACTTGTGTGGGCCGGCAGATTGATGCTGAAGTCCGAGACGGCAGCTGAACTCGAGGCCAAGGTCGAGGCGTCAGACCTTCTCCACGCCCGCAGTTATGGCTTCCAGGTGCAGCAAGTCTCAGACAGCGACGCCGGCTCGTAGGACGCTCGACTAAACCGCTCAGCTAGATGGCGTGCACGATCTCGCCGCCGACCACGGTCAACTCGGCTCGTGTCTCTAGCAGTGCAGCAGGTTCGGTGCTGAAAATGTCGTTCGACAGGATCACGAAATCTGCCAGCCGACCTTGAGTCAGTGACCCGCGATCCGAGTCACAGAAGTTGGCCCAGGCGCCGCCGGTTGTGTACGCCCGCAGTGCCGCCTCAACCGGGATCGTCTCCTCGGGCACCCATGATTGAGTGCCGTCTAGCGATGCTCGCGTGGCTGCTGAGTACAGGCCCACCATCGGATCCATCTCAGCCACATTCCAGTCGCTCGAGAATGCCATGGGGGCTGCGGCGTTCATCAAACTGCGCATCGGCCATGCATATCGCCAGCGCTGCGGGCCGACATTGGCTCGCCAGTCCTCGATGATCTCGGGCCCACAGTGTCGGGGCTGCATGCAAGCGACGACCCCGAGTTCGGCGAAGCGGGGGATATCGGTTGGCTGCAGGCTTTCGACGTGCACGATCTGGTGCCGGCTGTCGCGTGTGCCATTGACCTTGCGGGCATGCTCAAATGCGTTGAGCACCATGTGGTTTCCGCGATCACCGGTTGCATGCACGAAGCACTGCATGCCCCGAGCATCAAGCCGAGCGATGATCGAGTCGAAGGTGTCTTGGTCGTAGTACGTGCGGCCATTGGTTTCCGGCTTGTTGGCATACGGCTCGAACATCGCAGCCGTATGCGGCTCGATGATGTCGTCGATGTAGAGCTTGATCGGCCCGACCCGGAAGTGGTCGTCGCGGTGCTCAGCGATTGAGGCAGCGAACTCATCGAGCTCGGCATCGGTGGTTCCCACTGGATGGAAGAGCGCGGCGATGACTCGGGAACGTAACTCGCCCTGGTCGCGGGCCTGTTGGAACAGCACTAGGTCATCGAGCGAATTCTGCGGCTCGACGATCGTGGTGATCCCGAAGCCGGCAGCCATGTGCAGCCCGGCTCGTACTCGGGCGTACTGGGCTTGCTTGCTGAAGACGGGCACCAGTTGCTCGAGTGCGGAGAGCCCGGCACGTGAGAGCCCGTAGGTGGCGTAATCGTTGAGATATCCGGTGAGTTCGCCGGTGTCGGGGTCGTGCTCAAACTCTCCATAGGGCACATGGGTTGTTGCTGAGCCGACACCGAGCGCGGCGAGGGCCTCACGGTTGAACCACGCCGCGTGCACGCTGTAGTCGAGCAGCATCGCTGGGCGCCCACCGCACGCGCCTTCGAGATCACTGGCCCGTGGACGGCGTCCGTCGGGTAGTGCCGCGTAGTCAAAGCCTTCGCCGTACACCCACTCCGAGCCGGGGTTCTCGTCGAGCCACTCGGCGATGCGGTGCCGGATCTGCGCCAGTGACTTGGCACCTGCGAGCTGTACGGCGCCGTCACCTGAGCCGAGTCGGATGTGATTGTGGCTGTCGATGATTCCGGGGATCACCAGTTGGCCACCGGCATCGATTGTCGTGGAGCCGGTGAACGCCGACGAGATGGCCGAATCGCTGCCGATTGCTGTGATCCGACCTGAATCGATCACGAATGCTTCAGCCCACGGCCGCGATGGGTCCGCGGTCCAGACACGCGCATTCCGGACAACCGTGGTCATTTGGTCTCTCCGATCGTCGGCGGGGCAAAGTTCCTTCAAGGAAACCGCCAGCGTAGACACGTGCGCAAGATGGTGGAATTGGCGGTGGCATCGGGGGCCGTTGGCTCGACTAGCCACGTGAATGGCCTGTGAGGCGTGCCTGAGTGCGTCCCGGCTGGGGCAACCCCCGGACGTTTGAGGGGTTTCCCTCGAGTGGACCTCGTCTCATCACGATCGCGTGCGACCTCTCCGGACACGCAGGATTGGGCCCCTTGGCGTTCACCACTGGGGTTGCCGCGGCCTAGACTGTGCTGCGCGGCCGTGCGAGCCGTCATCGTGCAAAGGAGCACTTCGTGGTGTCGCGTTACTCCACCTGGTCGGCCGAGGCCGCACAGCAGGTTCTAGACCTGCTGTCGGAAGGTGAACGGTTGATCCTGCCCGCACTTCAGGCTCTGCAACACGAGTTCGGTTATGTACCGCGCGAGGCGGTCGGCATCGTTGCCAAGCACGTCAATGTCTCGGTCGCCGACACCCACGGTGTCTTGAGTTTCTATCACGAGCTGCGTACCTCGCCGCCGGCTCCCATCATCGTCTCGGTGTGCGTGGCGGAGGCCTGCCAGGCGAACGGGTCACGTGAGCTCGTCACCTCGATTGAACAATCGATCGCGCCGGTCGGGAGTCGGAGCGCCGACGGATCAGTCGACGTCGTCGAGGTCTTCTGTCTGGGTAACTGCGCGCTCGGACCGGCCGTTCTGGTCAACGAGCGGCTCGTCGGGCGCGTCAACCTCGACTCCTTGACGCGCGCTGTGGCCACTGCTCGTGATGAGGTAAACGCATGACCACGATCTACGTCCCTCGCGACAGTGCGGCTCGCTCAGTCGGTGCCGATGATGTGGCGGTTGCCATTGCTCGTGAGGCCGCTGTCCGTGGTGCTGACGTGACCCTGATCCGCAACGGCTCACGAGGGCTGCTCTGGCTAGAGCCCCTCGTCGAGGTCGTCACCGAGTCTGGTCGAGTTGGCTATGGCCCTGTGACCGAATCTGATGTAGCCGGGTTGTTTGACGCTGGCTTCCTCGCCGGGTCCGATCACCCGCTCAGCGTGGGAATCGTAGAGGAGATCGCCTGGCTGAAAGACCAGCAGCGGGTCACCTTCTCTCGCGTCGGAATCGTGGATCCGTTGAGCCTGAACGACTATGAGGCACATGGCGGGCTGGTTGGCCTGCGCCGCGCGCTCGAAATCGGTGGCGACGCGGTAGTCGAGGAAGTTCTCGCCTCAGGCTTGCGCGGACGTGGCGGCGCTGGCTTCCCCGCCGGAATCAAGTGGCGCACGGTTCGCGGTGCGCAATCCGATCAGAAGTACGTCTGCTGCAATGCCGACGAAGGCGACAGCGGCACCTTCGCCGACCGAATGCTGATGGAGGGCGACCCATTCACGCTGATCGAAGGCATGGTGATCGCTGGGATCACCACTGGGGCAACCCAAGGATTCATCTACTCGCGCTCTGAGTACCCCGATGCGAATGACACCATGCGTGAGGCGCTGGAGATCGCGTACCTCAACGGCCTACTCGGCAACGGTGTGCTCGGTAGCGAACACGCGTTTGACCTCAGCTTACGAGTGGGAGCAGGCGCCTACATCTGCGGTGAAGAGACCGCAATGCTCGAGAGCCTTGAGGGGCTCCGCGGCATGGTCCGCCCCAAACCTCCAATTCCTGCTCTCGAGGGCCTGTTCGGAATGCCGACGTTGGTCAACAACGTCATGACTCTTGCTTCGGTGCCTGGCATCCTGGTCGACGGTTCTGCCGCGTACCAAGCGCTCGGCTCTGAACGCTCACGTGGTACCCAGGTGTTCCAGCTCGCTGGCAACATCGCTCAAGGTGGCATCGTCGAAATCCCATTCGGGATAACGCTTTCTGAGTTGGTCAACACCTACGGTGGTGGCACTCGCTCTGGTCGTCCGGTGCGCGCGGTGCAGGTTGGTGGCCCTCTCGGCGCCTACTTCCCAGCCGACAAGCTCGACGTCTCACTCGACTACGAAGCCATGCTCGCTGCTGGCGGCATGGTCGGGCACGGTGGAGTGGTGGTGTTCGACGAGAGTGTCGATATGTCACTGCAAGCCCGATTTGCGATGGAGTTTTGCGCGAAGGAATCCTGCGGCAAGTGCACGCCGTGCCGCATCGGCGCCGTTCGCGGCGTTGAAACTATCGACAAGATCCGTGAGGGTATCGATCGGCCTGGCAATCTCGTACTCTTAAATGACCTGTGCGACCTCATGACCGACGGCTCGTTGTGCGCGATGGGCGGGCTCACCCCGATGCCCGTTCAGAGTGCATTGCGGCACTTCCCGGAGGACTTTCAGCGATGACCATCATGCGTGATGCCGACTACGGCACCCCAGCCTCGACCAGCACTGAACTGGTCACTCTCACTATCGACGGCAACACCGTCGAGGTGCCCGCGGGTACGTCGATCATGCGTGCCGCAGCCGAAGTTGGGATGTCGGTTCCGAAGTTGTGCGCTACCGACTCACTCGCGGCGTTCGGCTCGTGTCGGCTCTGCCTTGTCGAGGTCGATGGCCGACGCGGCACCCCCGCCTCGTGCACGACGCCCTGTGAGCCGGGCATGGTCGTGCACACGCAGAGCCCCAAGATCGAGAAGCTGCGCAAGGGGGTCATGGAGCTCTACATTTCCGACCACCCGCTTGACTGCCTTACCTGCCCGGCCAACGGCGACTGCGAACTCCAGGACATGGCCGGTGTTGTGGGTTTGCGTGATGTTCGCTACGGCTACGACGGAGCAAACCACCTCGACGCCCCCACTGATGACAGCAACCCGTACTTCTCGTTCGATGAGTCCAAGTGCATCGCGTGCAGTCGTTGCGTGCGCGCCTGCGGCGAGGTGCAGGGCACCTTTGCGTTGACCATCGAGGGTCGCGGATTTGCATCGAAGGTCAGCCCCGGCGGCCTCGACTTCATGAACAGCGAATGCGTGTCGTGTGGTGCTTGCGTTCAGGCATGCCCCACGTCCACCCTGCAAGAGAAGACCGTTATCCAGTTGGGTACGCCCACTCGCAAGGTCGAAACCACTTGCGCCTATTGCGGTGTTGGCTGTTCCTTCACGGCCGAGATGCGCGGCGACCAAGTAGTGCGCATGACCCCCTCGAAGAAGGGCGGCGCCAACGAAGGCCACTCGTGCGTCAAGGGCCGCTTTGCTTGGGGCTACGCCTCGCACGATGACCGAATCACGAGCCCGATGATTCGCGAGAAGATCACTGACGAATGGCGTGTCGTCTCGTGGGATGAAGCCATCGAGTACGCGGCTAATGGCCTCAAGGCCATTCAGGCGAAGTACGGCGTCAACAGCATCGGCGGCATCACCTCGTCTCGCTGCACCAACGAAGAGGTGTATGTCGTTCAGAAGATGATCCGCGCCGCATTCGGCAACAACAACGTCGACACCTGCGCGCGTGTGTGCCACAGCCCAACTGGTTACGGGCTGAGTACGACCTTTGGCACCTCAGCCGGTACCCAGGACTTCAAGTCGATCGGCAAGACCGACGTCATCATGGTGATCGGGGCTAACCCCACTGAGGCGCACCCCGTGTTCGGCTCGCGGATGAAGCGTCGCCTGCGTCAGGGCGCGCACTTGATCGTTGTGGATCCTCGGCGCATCGACCTCGTCAAGTCGGCCCATGTCGAGGCCGACTACCACCTGCAGTTGCAGCCGGGCACCAACGTCGCGATCATCAACGCACTCGCGCACGTGATCGCCGTCGAGGGTCTGTATGACCAGGCCTTCATCGACGAGCGTTGCGACACAGAATCGTTCGCCGAATGGCTTGAGTTCATCAAGCGTCCGGAAAACGGGCCCGAGGCGATGTCGATCCCCACCGGAGTACCGGCCGACGACATCCGCGCTGCGGCAAGGCTTTTCGCCACTGAGACCAACGGCGCCATCTACTACGGTCTGGGTGTCACCGAGCACAGCCAAGGTTCCACGATGGTGATGGGTATGGCCAACTTGGCGATGCTCACTGGCAACATCGGTCGCGAGGGCGTGGGGATCAACCCACTTCGCGGTCAGAACAACGTTCAGGGCGCCTGCGACATGGGTTCCTTCCCCCACGAGTTCAGCGGTTACCGTCACGTCACCGACGACACAGTGCGCGGGCAGTTCGAAGCCATGTGGGGCACCAAGCTTCAGTCGCAGCCTGGCTTGCGTATTCCCAACATGTTCGACGCCGCGCTGGTCGGCGAGTTCCGTGGAATCTACGTGCAGGGCGAGGACATCGCGCAGTCTGATCCCAACACGCGCCACGTGAAGGCCGCGCTCGGCTCGATGGACTTGGTGATCGTTCAGGATCTGTTCCTCAACGAGACCGCCGCCTTCGCGCATGTCTTCTTGCCGGGTACGTCCTTCCTGGAGAAGAACGGCACGTTCACGAACGCCGAGCGACGAATCAACCGAGTGCGTCCGGTGATGACCTCGCGTACGGGCAAGTCCGAGTGGGAGGTCACCTGCGCGTTGGCCACGGCCGTGGGCTACCCCATGCACTACGACCACTCGTCGCAGATCATGGACGAAATCGCCGCAATGACACCGACTTTCGCGGGTGTCTCGTTCGCCAAACTCGATGCGGTTGGCAGCCTGCAGTGGCCATGTAACGCGGCCAACCCCGAAGGCACGCCGATCATGCACAAGGCGGCCTTCGTCCGTGGCAAGGGCCGATTCATGGAAACTGGATTCGTACCTACCGACGAGCGCAGCACTCGCAAGTTCCCGCTGCTGCTGACCACCGGACGGGTACTGAGCCAGTACAACGTTGGTGCGCAGACTCGTCGCACTGCCAATATCGAGTGGCATGGCGAGGACATGCTCGAGATCCACGAGGCCGATGCCGAGCTCCGTGGGATCACCGACGGCTCTTGGGTTGAACTCGCCAGTCGTGTCGGCGCTACGACCATGCGGGCCCGCATCTCAGATCGCGTTCCGCCAGGCGTCGTCTACACCACGTTCCACTTCCCGCTCAGCGGCGCGAACGTCGTCACCACTGACTACTCCGACTGGGCCACCAACTGTCCCGAGTACAAGGTCACGGCGGTGGAAATCCGTCCGACCCTTACCGCTGGTGGGCTTGCATCCGCTGAGGATCTTGGTCTTAAGCCGCACAGCACCGATTATCGGGCTAACGCGATTGCGACCTTGGTGCGTATGGCCAATCAGATCGCGTCGAACAATGAGTCAAAGGGGCTTGCCCCAGCGATCATCGCTGTCGAGCGACACATTGGTCTGTTCTGGTCAAACGGAATGAAGGCCGACCTCATCGAGCACGCTGCATCGGGTGTTGGCGATCTGGCACCTGCGGTGCTCGGCGCGCTGGGCACCCTCGTGGTCGACTCGGCAATGGACGACATCGAAGCCTGATCAGGCGAGACACGCGCACGGGCAGTTGCCCGTGCGCGTCACGATGTCAGATCGAGAGCGCGTTGGGATACCTGTTGCAAAGACGCGCGCAACAGTCGAGGCTCATGGCTCGGATCGATCATTGCGATCAGGGTCAAGCCGGCGCGGCACAAGTGCTGGGCGAGTAGGGAAACCGCCGCTTCGACGTCGCGATCGCGGCAGGCTTGGGCCATAAGCGAGTGCTCGCTAGCGCCGAGCATCCAGCCACCATCGCCCTCGGTGACATACACGCGGCGGTAGCGCTCTGTGTATTCGGCCCAGTGCGCCAACGAGTTACGCAGCCGACTGCCTGCGTGCACGAGGAGCAGCGAGTGAAAGCGTTCGTGCTGGGTTTCCCAGGCACCAAAACCCAATGGGGTCGACTGCGCCACATCGGCTACCAGGCGATCGAGTTCGTCGAGTTCGGCGCTGCAGAACAACGGGACGCTGACTCGCAAGGCCAGACACTCGTTGACCACGCGCAGGGCGTATAGGTGATCGACCTCGTCCGCGGATAGCTCGGTGACCCTGGCTCGAAGGTTGACCTCTGAGACGATGAGCCCTTCGCGCTGAAGAAGACGGAATGCCTCGCGCACGGGCCCACGGCTGACGCCGTATTGGTCAGCCACCTTCACCTGGACGAGGTCGGCGCCCGCGGCAATGGCCCCGGACAGGATGCGCGCCCGAAGATCCTCGTAGATGGCTTCGGGGGAGCCGCGTCCCACCGTGGTCGAACTCGCCGAATCGTGGTCGGTGCCCGACAAGGATTCAGCGAGCGAGGCCAACTGTGGGTCAGACTTCACGAGATCCGAACCACCACTGACTTGAGTTGGGTATAGCCGATCATGGCCTCGACACCCTTCTCGCGGCCGTGTCCGGATTTCTTGACGCCACCGAACGGCAGCTCAACGCCGCCGCCCGCACCGTAGGTGTTCACGAACACCTGGCCGGCCTCGATGCCACGCGCCATACGGTGTGCGCGTCCAACATCACGGGTCCACACACCGGCAATCAGTCCGTAGTCGGTGCCGTTGGCGAACGCGAGAGCCTGTGCCTCATCGTCGAATGGGGTGACGACCAGCACTGGGCCGAAGACCTCAACCTGGGCGATCTCCGCGGTTGGATCGACGTTGTCGATGAGAGTGGGCTCGTAGAAGAAGCCCTGGTCGGCCAACGCCGGTGGCACTTTGCCGCCGGTTCGCAGCACGCCCTGGCCATCGGCAATAGCGCCAGATACCAAGGACACCACGCGATCTCGTTGCTTAGCCGAGATGAGCGGACCGAGTTCCTGGTTGTCGAGACCTACTCCCAAGGTGATCGCCGCGAAGGCAGTGGTGAGCCGTTCGACGAGCTCGGCGTGGATGGAGGCTTCGACGAGGAGTCGAGAGCCCGCTGAGCAGGTCTGGCCGGCGTTCTGCACGATTGCGTTGGCGATCATCGGGATAGCGAGGTCGAGATCGGCGTCGGCAAAAACAATGTTGGGTGACTTGCCACCGAGTTCGAGTACCACGGGTATGTGGTTGTGAGCCGCTGCGATGGTGACGAGAGCGCCGACCTCGTTAGAGCCGGTGAACGACATGTGGTTGATACCCGGGTGCGCAGCAAGTGCCGCACCTGCTGTGTCGCCGTAACCGGTGACCACGTTGAAGACCCCTGCAGGCAGGCCGGCTTCACGGGCGATGCGAGCCAGCAGGATTGCTCCCAGGGGAGCTTCCTCGGCAGGCTTGAGGACGCTGGTGTTTCCAGCTGCAAGCGCAGGTGCGACGGTGCGTGCACTAATCTGCAGCGGGTAGTTCCAGGGGACGATGTGCCCGGCAACACCCAGTGGCTCGCGCAAGGTGTACGCGAAATGGTCGGGGGACAGGCCCATCGTGTCGCCGAACAGCGTCTCACCGATGGATGCGTAGAACTCAAAGTAGCGAGCGGCCACATCGACATCTGCGTAGGCCTGACGCAGTGGCTTCCCGGTGTCCATGCTCTCGAACCGGGCGAGTTCTTCGCGGCGTTCGGTGATCAGCGCCGAGATAGCGCGCAGGATTCGTCCGCGGACGACTGGCGGAGTAGCTGCCCATCCCGGAGCTGCAGCGCGCGCAGCCTTGACGGCCGAGTCGATTTCTGTGGCACCGGCGTCGGGAACCCGGGCAAACGGCTGGCTAGTACCTGGATCGAGCACATCGATCCAGGACTCGGTGGCGATGTCGACGCCGTTGATGACGCACGCGAAATCCGTTGTCAGTATTGGTGTTTCGGTAGTCATTCGAACTTCACAGCCCCGATCCGCGCAGGCCGAACAGCAGGTTGGGGTGATCGGGGCCGAAGGTGCTGTTGACCTGCGAGGCCGTGCCGACAGTGCGTGCACGTGCGGCGACTTGACTGGCTACCGCGAGTTGGCGTGCCTCCCATACGGGCAGCGCGGTACGAACGTCGCCGTTGGCGCGTTCGATCTCCTCGGCCAGGCTCCAGCCGTCTTCAGCGGCCTTCGCGGTACCAGCAGCAGCATGTGGCCGAGCGGTGGAGCCGGCATCACCGATGATGCAGACCCGATCAAAAGCCATGTGCGGCACCGTGATGTCGAAGACTGCCTGGGCGAAGAGTTCGTCGACGCTGGTGACGACCTCTGCGATTGCTGGCGCGAGTTGAGCACGCGCGAAATCGCGGACCTCGTCGAGAACTTCCTTACGCCCGGCGCCCGGAGGTAGTGAGATGTCGTGTACGTATCCGGTGGTATCGGTGAATGCCGCCTCGTAGTCGCCATTGGGCGTGAGGTTGCGGTACCAAACAATGTTCATGAGGCGGTGGCCCGGCGAGGTTGCACCGTCGTGGTCAGGAATCGGGTAGACGAGGATGTGGCTGTTCTCGAGCACCTGGTAGGTGAGCGCGTCATACAGCAGGTCATAGGTTTCGGGGCTGAGGTCCTTCTCGGGCACGGTGCCACGCCAGGCCACGTACCCCGCATATTCCGACTTTACGTCGGGCAAGAGAGCGTGCCGGGCGGGTGACTTGATGCCATCGGCGCAGACCAGCAGGTCGACGTGCAACGGGTCGCCGCTGGTGAAGTTCACGGTGACGCCGTCGTCATCGCTGACGAATGAGGTGACCTCGGAGCCGAGGTGATAGCGGTCAGGGATGCGCTCAAACTCGGTGTGCAAGAAGCGATAGATCGTGTTCCACGCCGAGAAGTGGTAGTCGTGATGCTGATCGTGCAGCACTGTGCCGTCGGCGTTGAGGAACTGCAAGCGACTGGTGCTCGAGCAAAACGCATCGAGCGGCAAGCCCATTCGCTGGGTCAAATAGCGCGAGGTTTCCTGAAGGACTGCAATACCTGCGCCCCGAGATTCCAGCTTGGCCGACGAACGCTCGTAGATGTCGACCTCGCAACCTATATCGCGCAGGGTTAGTGCTGCCGTGAGGCCGCCGATACTGCCGCCGGCAACAGCGACTCGAGGCATGGTGGTCATGTACGTGGAACTCCTTGGAAGATGACACAGGGCCGCCCGCTACCAGCGCGGTAACGGACGACCCTGTCGTGCATGAGGCTGTCGAGTTAAGGTGCGACCCTCGATTTACGGGACACCGAAGGTAGCGACTGAGTCGACTGCCAATTCGAAGAGGATGCGACGCTCGTCGTGACCTGGGTCGCGAAGTCCGTATGCGCCGTCCTGCAGCGTGTACTTGGTCCAGATCTTGTCGAGCTGCGCTGTGACGCGCGGGCCCTCTACCGGGTCATCCTCAGAGATCTCGCGGACAACCGTGCACTTGATGCTGATCCAGTGGTACGGGTTGGCCGGGTTGACCAACAGGTAGGACACCTGGGGGTTAACGCGGATCCAGTCGACCTTCTTGCGGTGTGTCGCGAGGTTGAGCAACACGAGGTCGCCCTCGTAGTCGAACCACACCGGAGTGAGGTTCGCGCGACCAGTGCTTCCGATGACGGCAACAGTTGCCGTGACCGGGTCATCGAGCAACATCTTGTACTTGGGATCAATGTGATCGAGGCTGTGAACCGCATCCCGCTCACCGACCTGGAACTGACCCACCTGCGTGCCCTGGGATACATCCCTGAACTTCGCAACCTTGATTGCCATATGCGACTCCCATTTCTGCCGCGCGTCTGCGAGTGCAGACACTTTGGATGACCCTAGCCGCCAAAGTGCGATCTGGCCACCGGTAGTGTTCGCGTGTCGTTGCAGTTACAGTGACGCACCGTCTCATAAGTGTCGACAGTTTGGGGTCACGCCGTGGCAGGGCCGCTCGCTGGGCTAAGGGTTGTCGACCTCACCCAAGTTTTGTCTGGTCCGTTCTGCACGATGTTGCTAGCTGACATGGGTGCGGACGTCATCAAAGTTGAGCCGGTGGCGGGCGATGTTGCTCGACTCTGGGGCCCGTTTGTCCCCGAGGATCAGCGTGATGCAGGTGCCAGCCGGGGCTACGGCGGCTACTTCGCCAGCGTCAATCGCAATAAGCGCAGCGTCTGCCTCGACCTCAAAACGGCTCAGGGCGTGGCTGACCTACTTGCGCTCATCGCCGACTGTGACGTGTTGGTCGAGAACTTCAGAGTTGGCGTGATGGATCGTTTTGGCCTGTCGTACGAATCGCTGCACGAGCGATTCCCAGCTTTGGTCTACGCAACCATCCGCGGCTTCGGAGATCCACGCACCGGTGAGAGCCCGTATTCAGAATGGCCAGCGTTCGACATCATCGCCCAGGCCATGGGTGGTGTGCTCGGGGTCACTGGATCCGATGCGTCGCATCCGGTCAAGGTCGGTCCAGGCGTCGGCGACATCTTCCCGGCGGTCCTGTCGGCCTGTGGAATCCTGGCGGCTGTTCGCCATGCCGAGCACACCGGTGTCGGTCAACTCGTCGACGTCGCGATGTATGACTCTGTGCTCGCGTTGACCGAGCGCATCGTTTACCAGTACTCCATGACCGGCACTAGCCCTGCGCCACAAGGCAACACGCATCCGCTGCTGTGCCCGTACGGTGTTGTTCGATCCAGCAATGGTTTCGTGGCTGTGGCAGCGCCGTCAGATCCGCATTGGCAGCTGCTCTCGAACATCATGGGTAAACCCGAGCTGGGCAGCGATGAGCGCTACGCCACCAACGAGGCACGAATCGCCCACGCCGCGGAGGTTTACCACATCGTCGAGAGTTGGTCGGCCTCGCGCACTACCGACGAAGTTGTCGCGGCGTTGGCTGGAGTCATTCCCTGTGGGCCTGTTAACAGTGCCGCAGACATCGCTGCCGATCCACACGTGGTCGCACGCGACATGATCGTTACGGTCGACCACCCTGCGGGCGGCACGGTCGACATCGTCGGCTCGCCGATCAAGTTCAGTGAAACGCAGAGTTCTTCGTTCACTCGTGCACCTGAACTCGACGAGCACGGTCACGACATTGCGTGGCTCCCTCGGCTCGCGGAGCCCAAGGATTTTGTTGTTAACGCTCCCAAGGAGGACGCCCGATGACGCGTGAACTCGCGCGCAGTCTTGCCGCAGGTCTGAAGGAAGCCGGAGTTCGCCGAATGTTCGGCGTTCCAGGCGGCGGACCAAACCTCGACATGATCGGCGCGGCTGCCGACGAAGGCATCGACTTCACGCTCGCGCACAGTGAGACGGCGTCGTGCATCATGGCGTCGACTTTCGGGCGACTCACCAATTCAGTGGGCGCTGCCGTTGTTACTCGCGGGCCGGGATTCACCAGCGCCAGTAACGGTATGGCGCAGGCGCTGCTCGATCGCTATCCCCTTCTCCTGGTCAGCGACACCGTGTCGCAGGCGTCGATCTCGCGTATTGGGCACCAGCGTCTTGATCAAGTCGCGGCAGCCGCGCCCTTGACCAAATTCAGCGGCACGCTCAGCAAGAACTCGCCCGAGGATGCCGTTCGTGCTGCGATCGCCACCGCGATGACCTCTCCTCGTGGTTCGGTGCATCTCGCGTTCGACGCACGAGCTGAAGGAGTTGCGGCCCCTGCTCCGGTTGTCGTCGCACCCTCAAGCGTTGAGGTTCGCGATCAGGCTCGCGCGCTCATTGCAGGGGCGAAACGTCCGATCATCGTCATCGGTGAAGACGCCGTGCGGTCTGTGGACGCCGTTCGCGCTGCGCTTGCCGGTATCAATGCGCCGATCATGGTGACGTATCAGGCCATGGGCGTTATCCCTTCCGACTGGCCCACTTACGCGGGTCTGTTCACGGGCGTAGCGGCCGATCGCCCGTTGTTCGCCGACGTCGACCTCCTACTGGGAATCGGGGTCGATTCGATCGAGCCGATGCCGGGCCACGAGCCGACCACTGCCCCCACCGTCATCCTCGGCAGCTATGCAGCTGATGTCAGGTACTTCGACGACCCGCTGGTCGTCATTGGTGAATACACCGACTTGCTGGCTGATGTCATCTCGATCGCGGAGACTGACTGGGCCGCCGACGCGGGAGCGGCTTGGTGGGCTGGCCGGGTAGCTGGTCTCGCAACTGACGTCGAGGGCTTCAGCCCCCAGAGCCTGGTGGAAACCACGTTTGAGTTCATGGCCGATGCGCTCGTCACTGTCGACGCGGGGGCACACATGTTGGCAGTCATGCCACTGTGGCAGACCGACGAACCCGACGGCGTCCTGATCTCTAATGGCCTGGCCACCATGGGTTTCGCTTTGCCAGCTGCGATCGGGGCGGCGTTTGCTCGACCCGACCGTCGCGTTGTCTGCTTCACAGGCGATGGGGGGCTGGGCATGGTGTTGGCAGAGCTCGAGGTGCTGTCCCGCGCCAACCTCAACATCACCGTTGTCGTGTTCAACGACGCTACGTTGAGCCTGATCAAGCTCAAGCAGGAGCAGGCGCAAGGTGGGTCTGGAGCCGTCGGTTACGCGTTGGTCGATTTCGCGGCGATTGCCAACGCTATGGGCTTGGCCGGTACGGTGGTCACGAATGTTGATGAACTCCGCGCGACACTTGGCACTGTGACGACTGGTCCGAGTCTGATCGATGCGAGAGTGGATGCTGATTGCTACCCCCACGTGATCAAGGCGGTACGAGGATGACTGAGCCGACGGCAACCGCGTTGCGACGATCTCTGGCGCGCGCAGCAGCGGGCAAGACACTCGATCTCGACGAGGCTGCCACGCTGCTCGCGGCCCGTGGCGATGACCTCGAGCAACTCTGCGCGATCGCGTCGAGGTTGCGCGACCAGGGGCTCGAGTCCGCCGGCCGTCCGGGCGTCATTACCTACTCGCGCAAGGTGTTCATCCCGCTCACCCGGCTGTGTCGCGACCGTTGTCACTACTGCACCTTCGCAACCGTCCCTGGACGCCTACCTGCGCCTTACCTCTCGCCTGATGAGGTGCTCGAGATCGCTCGGCAGGGGGCAGCGCTGGGATGCAAGGAAGCATTGTTTACCTTGGGTGACCGCCCAGAGGAGCGCTGGCCGCAGGCCGCCGAGTGGCTGGCCGAGCTTGGTTACTCTGACACGCTCTCCTACGTTCGCGCGATGGCTGTTCGGGTTCTGGAAGAGACTGGACTTTTGCCGCACCTGAACCCAGGCGTCATGTCGTGGAGCGAATTGCAGCGGCTCAAGCCAGTCGCCCCGTCAATGGGGATGATGCTCGAGACCACTGCAACCCGATTGTGGTCAGAGCCAGGGGGAGCCCATTTCGGTTCGCCCGACAAGGAACCAGCAGTTCGACTCCGCGTGCTTGAGGACGCTGGCCGGCACACGATCCCGTTCACCACCGGAATTTTGGTGGGAATCGGTGAGAACCTCACCGAGCGAGCAGAGTCACTGTTCGAACTTCGCCGGATTGCGCGGGCTTATGGACACATCCAAGAAGTTATCGTGCAGAACTTCCGGGCCAAGCCTGATACCGCGATGCGTTCTACTGAGGACGTCGGCCTCGACGAGTACCTCGCGGCGATCGCTGTGGCGCGCATCGTGATGGGTCCACGTATGCGGATCCAGGTGCCGCCCAACCTCACTGACGCCGACGAGTTTGAACGGTTGATTGGTGCTGGGATCGACGACTGGGGTGGTGTGTCGCCGCTGACTCCAGATCACGTGAACCCTGAGCGTCCTTGGCCAGAACTTGACGATCTGACTGCCCGCACCGCCGCTGCCGGCTTCACCTTGCGAGAGCGGCTCACTGCACATCCCGAGTACGTCCTGCGCGCTGAGCCCTGGCTCGACCCGCGGGTGATGCCACATGTGCAGGCACTCAGCGGGCCTGACGGCCTTGCGGTCGAAGGCCGCATTCCCGTCGGGCTGCCCTGGCAGGAGCCAGACGCCGCACTGGTTTCATCTGGCCGCACCGACCTGTTCGCCAGTATCGATACAGAGGGTCGCACCTCTGACCGCCGCAATGACTTCGACGAGGTTTATGGCGACTGGGCGGCGCTGGGCGAGTCATCCGCGGGCATTGACCGGTCTGCGCCCGTGCGACTCGAGGGTGACTTCCTCGCTGCGCTGCGCAGTGCCGAGCGTTCGCCGTCAGGGCTGACCGAGGCCGAGGCACTCACGTTGATGCTGAGCGACGGCGCGGCTCTCGACGCTGTGTGCGCGCTTGCCGATTCCGTCCGGCGCGACCGAGTGGGCGACGAAGTCACCTACGTCGTCAATCGCAACATCAACTTCACCAACGTCTGCTACACCGGCTGCCGCTTCTGTGCCTTCGCGCAACGCCGCACAGACGCCGACGCGTATAGCTTGTCAATCGACGAGGTGGCTGAAAGGGCCCGTCAGGCATGGGATATCGGGGCTACCGAGATCTGCATGCAGGGCGGGATCGATCCGCAGTTGCCGGGCTCGGCGTATTTTGATTTGGCCCGCGCGGTGAAGTCTGGGGCACCTGATCTGCATCTGCATGCGTACTCGCCGATGGAGGTGGTGAACGGTGTTTCCCGCACTGGGCTCTCGATCGAGGAGTTCTTGATCGCTGCCAGGGAAGCCGGTGTCGACTCCCTGCCAGGTACTGCAGCTGAGATCCTCGACGATGAGGTTCGTTGGATCATGACCAAGGGCAAACTGCCCACTGCGCAGTGGATCGAGGTCGTGCAGACCGCGCATCGCGTCGGCATCCCCACCACCAGCACGATGATGTACGGCCATGTGGACGCACCTCGGCATTGGGTCGCGCACATCATGCTGCTTGCCCGCTTGCAGGGTGAGTCAGGCGGATTCACCGAGTTCGTACCGCTGCCATTCGTGCATCACAACGCGCCGATCTACCTTGCGGGGATTGCCCGCCCCGGCCCTACTGCTCGCGACAACCGCGCGGTGCACGCTATGGCTCGACTCCTGCTCGACGGTCGCATCGACAACATCCAGTGCTCCTGGGTCAAGCTCGGTGACGAGGGGTGTAGCACGGTGCTCAATGGAGGAGTCAACGACCTCGGCGGCACTTTGATGGAAGAGACCATCTCGCGGATGGCCGGCTCAGAGTTCGGCTCGGCGAAGTCACCGCACGACATCGCTGCGGTGGCAGCTGGCGTCGGGCGTCCCGTGCGGCAACGAACCACCACGTACGGCGTGGTGTCCCAGGAGAGGCACGAGGCATCACGTGATCTGACCTTCACGCCGTCGACCTTTCTTCCGGTAGTCCCGGTCTAGGCGGAAACGGACAGCACGTGACTCGTTATCGGATGGCTCGGCTTTGCCGAGTGTGGTCGTCAGTTATCCTCTCGCCGTGAGCGACGAACCTGAGGTCACGACCATTGCTGAACACCTTGTTCGTCGACTTCGTGAGTGCGGAGTCGATGCTGGTTTCGGGATCGTTGGGGATTACGCGCTACGTCTGTTCAACCGAATGGATCGTGAGGGTTTCCCGCTCCACATCACCGCCGATGAACAAGGTGCTGCTTTTGCAGCAGACGGCTACGCCCGCCTTCGCGGTCTTGGGGTGGTGGTGGTCACCTTCAGCGTAGGTGCGTTGAAGGTCGCGAACGCGACCGCTGGGGCGTGGGCGGAGTCGGTGCCACTGCTTGTTGTGAGCGGCGCACCTGGCGTTGCCGAACGCAAGGCTGACCGGCTGATCCATCACAAGATCAAGGACTTTGACGGACAGCTTCGAGTGTTCTCCGAGTTGACCGTTGCGCAGGCAGTCCTCACTGATCAGCTCACCGCGGCCGCCGAGATTGATCGTGTTCTGGATGCCATGATTTCCCAGCAGCGGCCCGGCTACATCGAGGTACCGCGCGACATGGTCGAGATTCCGATTCTTGATATTGCCGGCTCGCTCGAGATCACCCTGCCCAAACTCAATCCCGTGCATCTTGAGGCCGCTCTCGCGGATGTGCTTGAGCACCTGCGTGCATCGCGTACCGCAGTGGTGATGTCTGGTTCGATGGTGGCGCGCAGGGGGGTTGCCGATTCACTTTTGTCGTTGGCTGAGGTGTCGGGAATTCCGGTGGCCACAAGTTCACTGGCTAAGGGGCTCTTCCCCGAGAGGCATCCACTCGCGGTCGGTGAGTACATGGGAGCCGTGAGCAAACCTGAAGTTGTGGCACGAGTCGAGAGCGCCGATGTGATCCTCAGCCTTGGTGTCATTCAAGGTGACTTGGTTCTGGGTGCCTTTACGGCGCATCTGAGGGAAGACCGCATGATCGCCTGTAGCGACACCGAAGTTTCCGTGGGACCGCGCACCTACAGACACGTTCCACTCTGGGCGTTCCTCCCAGCGCTGGTTGAGGCACTGGGCGACCAGCAGTTGGATCTAGACCGTTCGGTGCCAGATCGAATCTTTGACTATGAGCCGGTGGCCGGCGCGGAACTCAGCGTCGAGACCGTGATGGCTCTGGTCACCGCAGGAATCGACGAGCGACACGGTCTGCTGCTCGACCCCGGTGAGTGTGTGTTCGCGGCGGTCGACCTTGCTGCCCCCGCGTGGTCGTTGTCGAGTGCCTTCTACGCGACTATGGGCTATGCGGTACCTGCGTCTTTGGGTGCTGGCTTGGCCGATCCAACTCATCGCCCGGTCGTCCTACTGGGTGATGGGTCGTTCCTCCAGTCGGGGTTTGAAGCGCTGGCTGCTGCCCACCACGGGGTACACCCGATCGTCATCGTGCTCGACAACGGTGGTTTTGGGACTCAGCGGCCCATGCTCGACGGGCCGTTCAATGACGTTCCGTTTCTTGCTGCCGAGGAACTCGTGAAGGCTTTCGGACGGGGCACTGGGGTTCGAGTAGATACCGAAGACGAGTTCGCCAAGGCGCTCCGGGCCGCGGTGGAATGTGATGACTTAGCGATCATCCGAGCGTGCGTTCCACTGGGACAGGCCAGCGCGGCTCTTACCCGGCTCACCGACGAACTTGCCAAGCGAGTCTGAGTTTTCGTTCAACGCCCTCGTCGGCGCTGGTTGAGCGGCCCGCGACTACGCCAAAGTGGTACAAAACCATAGACCTGCGAGCAATGGGCCGTTAGCCTTCTGCGGTGGAACAGCCAGCGGCCCGCGGTAGCCGTGCCGACTCCATCGTCGCCCAAGCCGCCCTTGTCGAGCTTCCGTGGCTGTGTCTCACGATGGGGGCGCTGCTAGGCCTGTTCGCCCTGGTCGACGCCGCCACTCACCCCGCGGACCAGGCGACCTGGCGCTTGGCCACGAGCCTTGGCCCCACGGCTGTCCTGCTGATTCTTATGCTGGCCGCTCGGCGCCACATCATCACTGTGGCCGCAGCGGGGTGGGCGACGGTTGGAGGTTCGCTGCTGATCGGCGCAACCACAGCCTGGTCGGCACATGAATCGGGGAGTCCTACCGAACTCAGCTATGAGTTCATCCTCATGATCGTGCTGGGCGCCGCAGCGCTGAGCACCGTCACCTTCACCGTCGCAATAGTTTCGCTGGCAGCCATGACTGCGTGGAGCATCATGACCTCGGCCGATGGTTCTGTTCCAGGCCGGTCGGTTGATTGGCTTGTGGTGCTGCTGGTCTCTCAAGCTGCGTCGGTCATCGTGCACATGTCTCGAGTGCGTGGCCTGCACCGACTTGCGTTGGCTCAGGATGACCTCGAGCGGGTCGCGACTTCTGACCCGCTCACGGGCATAGCGAGTCGGTATGGGCTCGAACTTGCCTATCCGCTGATCCGGGCCCAAGCAGCTCGCACCGCGTCGGATATCTTCGTGATCTTCATCGATGTCGATGGGCTCAAGCAGGTCAATGACAATTTTGGGCATGACGAAGGCGACCGGCTCATTCGCACAGTGGGTAGGGCCTTGGTAACCGCCTGCCGCGCAAGTGATTTGGTGGCTCGCTGGGGTGGCGACGAATTCGTTGTGCTCGGATCTGGAGCCGCGCCCAGTGCGCAACGCTTCACGTCAGCAGTTGAGAGCGAGATCACGGCTGTGTGGCGAACCAAGGCGCAGGTGGGCATCTCGCTCGGAATCGCCGCGATGGCCGCTGATGCATCGGACCTGGATGCGCTGGTTACCTCGGCTGATGCCGATATGTATTCGGGTCGGAGATTACGGCGGCAAGTGCATGAGGTGGCCCGAGACGATGAGGCGCTGCGAGGGTCAAGATCGTCGACGAAACCGGACGAGATCGAGACGCAAGGCGCCCTGTAGGGCGGCTTGACCGGTGGTGCTTGATGGTTGCCTGGAGGAGGCGACAGATAGTACGAGCGGCCTAAATGTCGTCGACTGGGATGACGGCTGACTCGGTGAGCTGGGCAGTCTGGTCGAGGACCTCGAGCGCCAAGGGACGGAGCCGCGCTTCATGCTCGCGGAAGTGGTGCCCACAGAAGAGAAGGTCACCGCCGGCCGTGAGAGTCACTCGGACATAGGCCTGCGCGCCACAGCGATCGCATCGATCGAGCGCGGTCAGTGGTGTGGTCAGGCTCAGGGTGGGGGTCATCCTGCGGTACCTCCTGTCTAAATTCATACTCGCACGGTCCAACGTCTGAGGCTGGCCGCTTGTTCCGGTGTTGCTGTCCGAGTAGGCCGATCGTGACGTGGATCACCCGGTTTAACCAACGAGCCGCGCTGCCCGTTGTGGATGTAACCCTAATGAGTCCAGACGCCGTCTGCACGGAGGGTGGCTATTCTGCCTGCCGCGGCGAGTCTCGTGAGAGGGGCAAGACCGAGGCGACTACATTGGCAAAGTCAGTCTTGTCGTCTGTGAATGCTTCGGAGTGTGCCCCACCATGACCGCCGAATCCGCCGCATCGTCGACGTCGGCCAACGGTGGATCAGCCAAGGGCGGCACCGGACGCACGCCTACCACCGGAGGCTATTCGGCCAAGCACCTCTCGGTGCTCGAGGGTCTCGACGCTGTCCGTAAGCGGCCCGGCATGTATATCGGCTCCACTGACGGCCGCGGGTTGATGCACTGCCTCTGGGAGATCATCGATAACTCTGTCGACGAAGCTCTGGCTGGGCATGCGCACCGCATCGAGGTGGTGCTACATCCCGATAGTTCAGTTGAGGTTCTCGACGATGGTCGAGGGATCCCCGTAGACATTGAACCCAAGACGAAGCTCACCGGCGTCGAGGTCGTGATGACCAAGTTGCATGCGGGTGGGAAGTTCGGCGGTGGCTCCTACACGGCTTCGGGTGGGCTACACGGCGTGGGGGCCTCAGTGGTCAATGCGCTGTCCGAGCGACTCGATATCGAGGTCGATCGCGAGAGCAAGATTCACACGATGTCTTTCCGTCGCGGTATTCCGGGTGTCTTCACCGGTGATGGGCCCGATGCTGAGTTCAGCAAGAAGAGCGGTCTGGTGATTTCGGGCCGCGCGAAGAAGGGTCAGACCGGTACTCGAGTGCGCTACTGGTCGGATCGGCAGATCTTCACCAAGGACGCCGAGTTCGACGTCCCAGCGTTGCACGCGCGGGCGCGGCAGACCGCGTTCCTAGTGCCGGGGCTCACGATCTTGATCCGCGACCTGCGCGATGTCGAACCCGCCGAGCAGTCTTACTGCTTCAAGGGTGGCCTGACCGAATTCGTGGACTACCTCAGCCAGGACGAGCCAGTCACCAGTGTTTTGCGGCTAGCGGGCAGCGGTCATTTCACCGAGACAGTTCCGGTGCTCGACGGTAAAGGCCACATGAGCAGCCAAGACGTCGAGCGCGAACTCGGGGTCGACATCGCACTGCGCTGGGGGGCCGGGTACGAGAGCGATGTGCGCTCATTCGTCAACATCATCTCCACGCCCAAGGGTGGCACTCATCTCGCCGGCTTCGAGCGAGCGCTGACCAAGACCATCAACGATCAACTTCGCGCCCAGAAGGCATTACGGGCCAGTGAAGACGCCGTCACCAAGGACGACATCGCCGAAGGCCTCACCGCGATAGTCACCGTGCGCCTTGCTGAACCGCAGTTCGAAGGACAGACCAAGGAGGTATTAGGGACTCCAGCGGCGACCCGGATCGTCACCAACGTCGTCTCTCGTGAACTCGCCAAGTGGTTCACTTCACCACCGCGCGGCGACAAGACTGCCACCAAGGCCGTACTCGACAAGATCGCCAATGCGTCTCGGGCACGTGTTGCCGCGCGAACCCATCGCGATGTCCAGCGTCGCAAGAGCGCGCTCGAATCGTCAGCGCTGCCGGCCAAGTTGGTCGACTGTCGTAACGACGACGTCGAACGCAGCGAGATCTTCATCGTCGAGGGCGACAGTGCGCTGGGTACTGCAAAGTTCGCGCGCGACGCTGAGTTTCAGGCGCTGCTGCCCATCCGCGGCAAGATCCTCAATACGCAGAAGGCCACCGTGGCCGACATGCTCAAGAACACCGAATGTGCCGCGATCATCCAAGTGGTGGGCGCTGGGTCGGGACGCAGCTTCGACCTCGACCAGGTGCGGTACGGCAAAATTGTTTTGATGTCAGATGCCGATGTTGATGGTGCTCACATTCGCTGTCTGTTGCTCACGTTGGTCCATAGGTACATGTATCCGCTCTTGGAGGCAGGACGCGTGTACGCGGCCGTCCCGCCTCTTCACCGCTTTGAGATAACCAATCCCGGCACCAAGGCCAACGAAGTCGTCTACACCTACTCAGAGGACGAATACCGCCGTATGCTCGCCGATCTCACGGCTAAGGGCAGGTCGTTCAAAACGCCGCAGCGCTATAAGGGCCTGGGGGAGATGAACGCCTCGCAACTTCGCGAGACCACCATGAATCCTGGTACTCGCACACTTCGCCGCATCACCGTTTCAGAGGTCGACGCAGCCACTGCAGTATTCGATTTGCTGATGGGCAACGATGTCGCACCGCGCAAGGAGTTCATCATCGATGGCGCGTCCTCGCTGGAAGACGCTCGACTCGACACCTGAGTGCGCTAAGCCAGCCCGAGTTGCTCGCGGAGGGCAGCGACCGAGCCTTCGGCATCTGTGGTCTCGAACCGAAAGCCTTGAAGCCCGGCCGCTTGGGCACCGTCGATGTTCACTGTGAGGTCGTCGATGAACAGGACTCGGTGAGCCGGAACGTTCAGGAGGTCGACCGTGGCCAGATAGGCCGCACTATCTGGTTTGCGTACGCCGATGTCGAGCGAATCGACGATGGACTCGAAATAGCCTGCTAGTTCCCATGTTTCACGCCAACCAGCACCCAGAAACTTGGTGGCGTCGTTGGTGAGCACCGCCTGTCGGTAGCGGCTAGGAATGTCATTAAGGAGTTCGACCACAACGGGTCTGGCCCGGCCTTCCCAGCCGATAGTTCGGAGAGCGTCATAGATGTGCAGGCCAGGGACACTTTCGCGGGCGATCGCTTCAATACCCGCCCAGTATTCGGGTTCACCGAGCGCACCCGAATCGACTAGGTCATACGTGGGATCACCACCGGTGGCAAAGGGACCTCGAGGCAAGGTGCCTGCTGGCATGCCTGCGAAGTTCTCGAGTTCGGCGAAGCGCTCGAAAGGGCTCTGATATACAACTTGGCCGATGTCCCATAGAACGACATCAACGCCATGATTCCCAGTCATGCGTGGCCTTCCTTGGCGTGATCGAGCAGAATCTCGCGTAGCGACTTCTCGGGTGGGAGATCGGGCATATCGATGCGGACCAGGTCGCCGTCGATCTGCACGTTGAAGCGCGGCAGTGACCCACCTGGTGAATCGTGTCGATGCCCGGTGCGTAAGTCATAGCGCCACAAATGTGCCGGGCAGGTGACGATACAGTCGCGAATGAGGCCCTCGGCTAGTGATGTCCCTCGATGTCCGCAGCCGTCCTCATACGCGACAACTTGGCCCGCTATCAAGCCTACGAGTACATCCCGGCCGGTGACCGACAGGCGAATCATCTGCTGCTCGGTGAGGCCAGCAAGTGCGGTCGTTACCTCGGCCATGGCCTACAACTCCGCACGGTGAGACCTGGTCACGACGGGAACTGAATGACGACGGCTTTGGACTCGGTGAAGAACTCCTCGGAGTATGCCCCGCCCTCTCGTCCGATACCGGAATCCTTCATGCCACCAAAGGGGGCTCGCAGATCGCGAACGAAGAAGCAGTTGACCCACATGGTTCCGGTGCGGACCTCGCGAGCGACCCTGTGAGCGGTGTTGAGGTTCGTGGTCCAGACCATGCCCGCAAGGCCATAGCGGTTGGCGTTGGCCAGACCGATCGCCTCGTCAACAGTGTCGAATGGGATCACCACTTGCACTGGGCCGAAGATCTCCTCCTGCGCGATGCGCCATGAGTTGTCGACATCAGCGAAAACGGTTGGGGCAACATAGTTTCCGGCGGCGAGCGCGCCCTCGGTGACTCGGTAGCCACCGGTCATCAGCTTGCCGCCCTCGCGCTTTCCGATCTCAATGTAGGACAGCACCTTGTCGAGGTGCTCGGTGGATACCAGTGGACCGATCTGGGTAGCGAGGTCGCGGGGATCGCCGACGACAAGAGCTTCAGCGGCTGCGACGTAGCGTTCGAGGAATTCGTTGTAGACCGATCGATGCACGAGCAGCCGTGAACCGGCTAGGCACACCTCGCCTTGATTGCGGAAGATGCCGTCGATCGTGCCCTTGATCGCGGCGTCCATATCGGCGTCGGCCATCACGATGCTTGCGCTCTTGCCACCGAGCTCGAATGACACACGCTTGAGGGTCTTGGCCGCGTTACCCATGATGATGCGTCCGGTAGCGCTCTCGCCGGTGAAGGTGACCAGATCAACCCCCGGATGCGTGGTCAGGCGCTCTCCAGCTGCATCCGGCCCGAAGCCTTGAACGACGTTAAAGACACCCTCGGGCATCCCGGCCTCGGCGAAGCACTCCGCCAAAAGTGACGCCGTGACGGGAGATTGCTCTGCGGGCTTGAGTACCACGGTGTTACCAAATGCCAGCGCTGGTGCCACTTTCCACGACTCGAGCATCATCGGGAAGTTCCATGGCGAAATGCACGCCGAGACGCCAACTGGATCTCGCAACGTATAGGTCAGAACGTTGTCCCACGGCTTAGGGAATGCCTCGGTGTGTGATTGTTCGGCGAAATCGGCGAAGAATCGGAAGTTGTGCGCGGTGCGCGGAACGTCCTTGCTGCGACACTCGGCGATCGGCTTGCCCATATCGCGCGTTTCCCAGGCGGCCAGCTGCTCGAGACGAGACTCAATGTTGTCGGCCGCAGCATGGATGATCTTGCGACGCTGAGCCGGACTCATCCTGGGCCAGGGACCTTCGTCGAAGGCGCGACGGGCCGCCTCGACAGCGCGATCAGCGTCAGCGCTGGATCCTTCGGCCACTGTTGCGACGACTGCGTTGTCGATCGGCGAGATTGAATCGAAGGTCTTACCGTCGAGGCTGTCGACGAACGCGCCGTCGATGAAGTGCCGAACTGCCATTGGCTCTTCGGGTGTAGCGACGGTCATGAACTGCTCCCTTCCGGCTTAGGCGCTCGCGCGACTGAGTAGGCGAGCCCGCCAACTCCCCAGTCGTCGGCCGAGACTTCGTATATCGCTACGCGCACTCGGTCTGCGGGTGAACCCACTGAGTCGACAACCGCCTGTGTGAGAGCAGCGATCAAGGCGTGCTTTTGCTGGACAGTGCGGCCTTCCACCATCGTGACCTGAACTAGGGGCATAGCAATTCCTCTCAGCGACAAGCGATTTCAACGGTACCGAGTCGATCGAATCTGGCGACGATAGTGTCGCCTGGCGCGACCGAGATCGCCTCGGTGAGTGCGCCGGACATTACGATCTGCCCGGCCTTGAGCCCGCGTCCGCGGGTAGCGAGTTCACGGACAAGCCAGGCAACAGAGGCCGCTGGGTGTCCGAGAACGGCGGCGCCCGCAGCGGTTGCTACGAGTTCGCCGTTCTTCTCGAAGACGCAGCCAGTGAGTCGAAGGTCGATGCCTTCGGGGCTCACCGCTGTGCCACCGAGGATGAAGCCGGCAGACGACGCATTGTCGGCGGCCACGTCGGCGAGGGTGAATGCATAGCCGGCGAAGCGCGAATCCAGGACGTCGACGGCCCCGAAAACGGCGTCGGTTGCGGCAAGGACGTGGGCTGCAGTGACGGCAGAGCCTTCGAGGTCACGTCCCAGTAGAAACGCGATCTCTGGCTCGCAACGCGGCTGGATGAACTTGCTGCAATCAAGTGCTTGGCCAACATCGATCTGCATGTCATCGGTGAGCCAGCCATAGAGCGGGCGGTCGACGTTCATCTGCCGTTGCTTGGCCACGCTGGTTAGCCCGAGTTTCGCACCGACCACAGTTGCGCCCTCGGCTACGCGAGCCGCCACTACTGCGTCTTGGATGAGCAGCGCAGTGGCTAAGTCGAGATCGGGCTCGGTGTCGGTGAGCGGGGTTGTCGCGGTGCGGAGGCGCACGGCGGCAAGCAGCTTCTCAACGTGCGGGTGGTTATGCATGTCACTCATGTGGTTCCCTCTGCCTCGGCGTGCTTACGGGCCAACTCGACAGCGACGTCGATGATCATGTCCTCTTGTCCGCCAACGACTTTGCGGGCACCGAGCTCGAGCAAGATTTCCGCCTGCGAAACGCCGTAGCGTTCGGCCGCTCGCTGCGCGTGCAGCAGAAAGGATCCGTAAACCCCCGCGTAGCCGAGCAATAATCCGGCGCGGTCTACGACCTGTTGTCGAGGCATGATCGGGCGCACGACGTCCTCTGCCACGTCGAGGAGCATGAGGGTGTCGACGCCCGAGACGATGCCCTGCTTGTCACAAACGGCGGCGAGGATCTCGGTGGGACAGTTTCCTGCGCCAGCACCCAAACCAGCGCTAGTACCGTCGAGGTTGCGCGCGCCCTCCTCGTATGCCGCGATTGAGTTGGCGACTGCTAGCGAGAGATTCTGGTGCGCGTGCACGCCAAGAGGAACATCTAACCCGCCGACAAGGGTGGCGACCCTGGCACGAACTTCGTTGGTGGTCATCGCGCCGGCGGAGTCGGCGATGTACACGGTGTCAGCGCCATATGACTGCAATAGTTTTGCCTGAACGAGTAGTTCGTCAGGGGTGCTGACGTGCGACATCATGAGGAAACCGATGGCCTCCATGCCAAGGTCTTTCGCGATTCTGATGTGCTGTTCGGTGATGTCGGCTTCGGTGCAGTGCACCGCAATGCGAGCCACGCTCACACCAATGTCGCGGACCCGCTTGAGGTCGTCCACTGTGGCGATGCCGGGCAGCAGCAGGCAGGCGATTTGGGCCTGTGTGGCTGCGTCGACGGCGGCGGCCACCAATTCCATCTCGTCGACGGCGCTGAAGCCATAGTTAAACGACGAGCCGCCAAGGCCGTCACCGTGTGCTATCTCGATCACCTGGATACCGGCGGCATCGAGGCCACGCACGATGCGTGTGACCTGATCGACCGTGTACTGGTGCGAGATGGCGTGCGACCCATCGCGAAGAGTCGAGTCGATGAGTCTGAAGTCTCGCTTGACTGGCGTGGCGTCGATGCTGGGAGCGGTCATGCGGTCACCTCGTGATGTGCAGCGATTGCTTCGCCGACCTGAACGGCGGCGGCGGTCATGATGTCTAGGTTGCCGGCGTAGGTCGGCAGATAGTCGCCTGCGCCTTCTACTTCGAGGAGTACGACGACGCGGTGGGGGACTACTCCGCCTGGTGTGTTGTACGGCCCCTCTTCGATGACGGGCGGTTGCTTGAGTCGATATCCGGGCACGTACTTCGCAACATCGGCCACCATGGAGACCACTGAGGCGAGTACTGCGTCGTGGTCGGTTCCCTCGGGTAGTCCGCAATAGACGGTGTTGCGCATGAGGATCGGGGGTTCGGCCGGATTGAGGATGATAATGGCCTTGCCGATCTCTGCCCCCCCGATTTCCTCTAGTGCGCGAGCGGTGGTGCGGGTGAACTCGTCGATGTTCTGACGGGTTCCGGGGCCGGCAGATTTCGACGAAACCGTGGACACCATCTCGGCATATGGCACGCGTGTGACGCGGCTGACGGCAGCGACCATCGGTGTGGTGGCCTGGCCTCCGCACGTGACCATATTCACGTTAGGCGCATCCAGATGCTCGCGCAGGTTCACTGACGGGATCACCTTCGGGCCGCGGGCTGCCGGCGTGAGATCGACAGCTGTGATCCCTAGCTCAGCAAGGATTTTCGCGTGACGAACGTGGACGTATGCGCTGGTGGCATCGAACACAAGGCGAACGGCGGCGGGGTTTTGCTGAACCCACTCAATGCCGTTGGCTGGAGCAAGGTAGCCACGCTCTCGGGCTCGGGTGAGGCCGTCGCTGGCAGCATCGATTCCGATCATAGCTACGAGATCAAGGTGTTCGGACCGTTCGAGTTTGTACATCAAGTCGGTGCCGATATTGCCCGAACCGATAATCGCAACGGGGAGTGCCACGGGATTCCTCTCAGACAATCCGGGCCGTGACCGAACCGAGCCGGTCAAACTCGGCTCGGTAAGTTTGGCCAGCGGTGATGGGTACTGCGGCATGTAGGGCGCCGGTCATGATGATGGATCCGGCAGTGAGTGATTCGCCGAATCCGTGCAGCGTGCGTACCAGCCAGGCAACGGCGGCGGCGGGATCGCCGAGGGCTGCTGCGCCGGCACCGGTTGCGATCACCTCACCGTCGCACGTGAACACCATGCCGATTAGCCGCAGGTCAACGTCGGCGATTGGAGTGGGACGGCCGGACACGATGATTGCCCCGCTGCTGGCCATGTCGGCAACGGTGTCGGGTAAAGCGATACGCCAGTCGGTCACACGGCTGTCGACGAGCTCGAGCGATGCGACGACTCCGTCAACCGCATGGATGACGTCGACCGCGGTGACGTCTGGGCCAGCGAGATCGGCTCCAAGAACTAGCGCAATCTCTGCCTCGAGCCGCGGCGAGATATAGCTAGCAGCCGCGATCTTGGCGCCGTCCGCGTTCACGTGGCTGGCCATGACTGGGGCGAAATCGGGGGAGTCAACTTTGAGCATCTGCTGCATCGGTTTGCTGGTGAGGCCGAGTTTGTAGCCGACAATGCGATCGCCGTCGGCGAGGTATCGACGCACGATGCCCTGCTGTACGAGGTAGCCGTCAGCCATCGTCAACGACGGATCGGTCTCGGTGAGGGGCGCGATTGGCACCAGGGTGCGGCGGGCCTCGTAGAGCGCTGCGGCGAACTCATCAGCGCGCTCAGCAGACAGTGTCATCGTGAACCTTCCTGAGTGGACGAATCGCGCCACCCGAGTCGACGGCTGATTGCAGCCGAAGCCTCGGTGACGTGGCGCGTGAATCGGCGCAGGTTCGCACCGTCGAGACGCTGGACTGGGCCAGCGACGGATAAGGCAGCAACGACGATGCCTAGATGATCTCGAATGGGAGCTGCGATCGAGGCCACGCCGACTTCGGACTCGTTAACGTTCTCGGCCCAGCCACTTTTACGAATCTGACGCAGTTGCGCTCGGAGTGTGGCCTGGTCAGAAATCGTCCACGGTGTCTTCTTCGGTAACCGCCAACCCGCAAGTACCTCATCGAGTTCGGCGTCGGGCAGGAAAGCCAGCAGCACTTTTCCGGTGGAGGTGCAGTGCGCATCGTTTCGATGGCCCACCTTGCCGAAGAGCCGAATGGTTTGCGGGCTTTCGCGCCGTTCGACGTAGACAACCTCTCGTCGATCGAGTACCGCGATCTGGATGGTCTCCTTAGTCATGTTTCGAAGCGTCTCCATGACCGGGCTCGCTGCCGTATGGATGTCGAGTGAGGCTTGAACGCTGGCTCCTAGCTCGTGCATGACCAACCCGAGTCGATACAACCCGGTGTCGGCGTCCTGCTCAAGCAGCCGCTCCTCGGTGAGGGTGTTCAGCAACCGATGTGCCGTGCTCTTCCCTATTCCTAGGCGACGCGAGAGCTCGGTGACTCCCATCTCGCGTTCGCCTCGTCCGAACTCCTTGAGGAGTCGGGCCGCGTTGCTCACGCTGGACAGAGTGGAATGGGCGCGCTTAACAGTCAGGTCAAGGGCAGGCGCCGCGAATGCCGCCTCGAAATCGAGCGCAGTTGTGTCGATGGACGTATCGACCCGAGTGGAGCTGTTGTCGCGGCGGGCGGTCATGCGCTGCTCGGCTCTGTTGATGCGAATTGCGAGCCGCGACCGGATCGGACGGCAGCGAGCACCGCGCGACGTAGCGCCTCGGAGTCGGGGGGTACAGCCGCGGCAAGTCGCGCGACCTCCGGATCGTTTGGGGAAATCAACATGGCCAGAGCTGCCGTGGCGTATCTGAGGCCAGCAACCGCGGCACCGGCCATGTCGTCGGCAAGAAGCTCACGACCGCGAGCGTGCACGCGAATTGTTTCGAAGTCGCGGGCTGCAGCAGCGTGGGAATGTGCCAGGCCAGTACCCGCGTGCTGCGCGTGGTGTGGGGTGAGGCCACCGCCGGGAGCAACTGCAAGGTGATAAAGGTGGGTTCGAACACCGAGGAGTCGGCGGACGTCATCGTTGAGTGGCGCCGCATCTTCGTGGAGGAGCCCGAGGGCCGGAAGTACAACTGGGTCAACGAATCTCAAGGTCCAGGTAAGTGCGCCAAGGTCGCCAGTTATCTCAATTTCCGGACCTTGCGGCGGGGGAAGTGCTTCGCGGGTTGCGACAACGTGCAGGTATTTGGTTCCTACAGCGACAACAGTGAGTGGCGCTGGGTCGAGTAGAGCGAGCCGGGCCCGCTCGGCTGGTGCGAGAAGGGCAGCGGCGTCGAGGTAGGCCGCATGTACGGCCGTCACGTAATCGGCCAGCGCGGAACGCATGGCCTCAGGACCGGGTCGCAGCTCGTTCATGATGTATCGGACGCTAACACCTGTGTCCCGCGGAAGGGAACATCGGTCTTGTATGCGGGACACGGGCCAATACTGTTCCACTATTCCGGCGTTCGAGTTGCGTACCTCACATGTGACAGCGCAGGGTCGGAGCTCTTGAGGGAGGGCAACAGATGGGCATATTGCGCCTAGGACACGTCGACGTAGCAGTCGTCGACCTCGACCTTGCCGTGGCCTATTACACCGAGGTCATGGGCATGCTCGAAGTTGAGCGTGACGACACGTCGGTCTACCTCAAGTGCTGGGACGAGCCCGACCACCACTCACTGCGCTTGGTGTATTCGCCCCGTATGGGCATTGAGCTGATGACCTTCAAAGTTGAGCACTCCGATGATCTGTCCGATCTCGAGAATGCGGTCTCTCGCTATGGATTTCCGGTGTCGCGAGTCTCGAAGGGCGAGTCAGTCGGGCAGGGTGAATCCATCCGATTCGAAACCCCGTCTGGCCACGTGATGGAACTAGTTCACGAAGTCGAACGAGTCGGCCGGCTCAACGGACTGCTCAACCCCCGGCCGTTCGTCGATGGGCTGCCCGGCATCGCACCTCCTCGCATGGACCACTTGCTCGTGACCGCCGAAGAGGTAGGTGAGGCGAGCGCGTTCTATATGGATGTCCTCGGCTTCCGCCTCACCGAACAACTTCTCGACGGTGATGGTCATCAGGTTGCTACCTGGATGGAGCGTTCGCACTCTCCTCATGACTTAGCCATCGTTTCGGGTCAGAACGGCGGGCTGCACCACTTCGCTTTCTGGCTCGATGATTGGGATCACGTCCGGCGATCGGCGGACATATTGGCCTACAACGGGATCCAGATTGATGTCGGTCCGACGCGTCACGGCATCACACGTGGCAACACGATCTACTTCTTCGACCCGCTCGGCACTCGTAACGAGGTTTTCACTGGCGGATACCGGCCAGACCCCGATTTCCCGACCATCACGTGGACGGAAGACAACATCGGTAAGGCGGTCTTCTACTACGAGGGCGAACTCAATGATCGATTCATGAAGGTGCACACCTGATGGGCCTGCTTCGACTGTCGCACGTGGAGATTCGGGTACCAGATCTCGAACTCGCCGTTGCCTACTACACCGAGGTCATGGGCCTGTTCGAGACAGGTCGTGACGGCGATCGCGTGTTCCTCAAGTGTTGGGATGAACACCAGCACCACTCGGTAGTTCTGACATATGCGCCGGTCTACGGATTGGGCCACGTGGGCTGGAAGGTGCAGTACCTCGAGGATCTTGACCACTATCAAGAGCGGCTCGAAGCTGTCGGGGTCCTCACCAAGCGGCTGGCTGCGGGCGAGTGGGGTCCTGGCCACGGAGAAGCGCTTCGCTTCGAATCCCCGACCGGGCATTTGATGGAACTCGTGCACGGTATGCAGCAGGTGGGAAACCTTCTGCCCCTTACCAATCCGCCGCCTCGACCCTTGAATATGGTCGGTGTGGCGCCACCGAGAATCGATCACGTATTTCTCACAGCCGAAGACGTTGGCGCCGCCACTGAGTTCTTTTCCGACGTTCTCGGCTTCCACTTGACCGAGCAGGTGCTCGGCGACGACGGTTTCCAGATTGCCACCTGGCTCGAGGTCTCACACTCGAGCCACGACTTGGCCTTGGTTACTGGACCTAATGGCGGCCTGCACCACTTTGCATTTTGGGTCGATGACTGGAACGACATTCGCACCGCGGCCGACATCTTGGCCTACCACGGTGTACGGATCGAGACCAATCCGACGAGGCACGGGGCTACCCGTGGACACTGCTTGTACTTCTTCGATCCGGCTGGCCATCGCAATGAGGTCTTCACTGGCGGCTACTGGGTTGATCCCGATGAGCCGCCGGTGATCTGGACCGAGGGCGAGATGGGTCGCGCGCTGTTCTACTACGACGGTGTTGTGAATCAACGATTCTTGACGGTGCACTCATGACAATCTTTGATGAGCCAAACGCCGCCCCGACCGCATCCAGTGGCCGGGGAGCGTCTGAATCCATTCCGCTTGCCGAGATTCCGCGTACTGAGCGACCCGACGCCCCGGCCTACTTGCAGCGGTACTACGAACGTACGGCACAGGGCGGCAAGCCCCACACGGTCGAGAGTCGAGAGAGCACCGACGAAGGGCCCTTGTACTTGCGTCGTTTCCGTGAGCGCCGTGAGGACTCCGTCCTTGGCAATGACGTTCCAGCCTATGAGGGTGCTGAAGTCAGTGGCGGAAGCCGAGCCTGGGCTGAGGTCACGCGTACTCGAGAGATTGTTCCCGAACGACGCGAGCAAGCGGCCAAGGTCACCACGGACATCTACTTCGTTCGACACGGGGAAACCCAGGGTTACTCCACGGAGTCCGGGCTCACACCTCTTGGCTCGTGGCAGTCGCACAGACGCGGCCAGGAACTTGCCCGTCGAGTCTTGGATGGGAACACGGTAGTTATCGGTACCGCCGACACGAACCGGGCCCGTCAGACCGCGGAGCACTTGCGTCGTGGAATGTTAGACCAGATCCAGACATTCGGACGCGAGGCGTCCGTTGGTGAGATCACCGCGATGGAGGAGTTCCGCAACTTTCAGGTGTCGACACCCGAGGGCATGCGCGATGTCACTCAAGCATTCCGTCAGTATCACAAGGAGATGGAGCGCTATGAGCGCCAATCCCTTGGCGAACGGCCACTTTGGCTGGTCGAGGTTGATCGCTTCTGGGGCATTCAGCAAGGCGGTGGGGACCCGATCACACATTGGTTGACGATGCCGTTGATGCACTTCGAACCACCGATCGCCTGTGTGCGGCGCTTTTGGGCTGGGCTGCTGCGAATGCACGCAGAGACACCAGGCAATTCCATTATCGTGACTACGCATTCTGGCCCGATCCGAGCATTTGCAACCTGGGCCATGGGGTATGACCCGGGGGAGCCGTTCAACACCGAAGCAGTTCGGGTTCGCCTGATCGAAGGTGGCCAAACAGCACTCGTGCTCTACCGCAATCGCGTGCAAGAAGTGCATGTACCCGATCTCGACGCGCTACCGGACTGGTGGGCTGGTCTACCCAGTACCGCAGTCCCACCCACTATCCGTGACTCCCGGGAGAACACATGAGTTCGATCACCTGGTTCGAGAGCTACTGGGCAGGCATCAAGCACGAGATGGGCGGTAAGGCGGCCAGTCTCGGAGAGATGATGGGTGCAGGGCTGCCAGTGCCGCCCGGCTATGCGATCACAACGGTGGCCTATGCCAGCGCACGTGATGCGGGTGACATCGACGCCAAGATCGCTCATCATCTCGACGGACTCGACATCCGCGATACCGATGACGTCACACGTCGCTGTGCGCTTATCCGCGACCACATCCGCACTATGGAGATTCCGGCCGACCTAGAGCGTGACATTCGTACCGCGTACGACGTACTGAGCGCGCGTTCCGGAGTCGCTGATGTTCCGGTTGCAGTGCGGTCGTCCGCCACGAGTGAGGACTCACCGGACGCCTCATTCGCGGGTGAACATGACACGTACCTGTGGGTGCGTGGTGGCGATGACGTCATCGATGCCGTACGTCGTTGCTGGGCAAGCCTTTTCACCGATCGGGCTACGTGCTATCGCGTCGAGATGGGCTATGACCACCGCACGGTCGAGATGTGTGTAGTGGTGCAAAAGATGGTGCGGCCGAAGTCCGCTGGTGTCGCCTTCACGTTGAACCCGATCGATGGTGATCGGTCGCAGGTCGCAATCGATAGCGCGTGGGGATTTGGCGAAGGGGTGGTGTCGGGTGAAATCACTCCCGACAACTTCTTGGTCGACAAGGTGATTCGAGAGATCGGTCGACGGATCATCTCGACCAAGGAGTGTGAATTCCGGCTCTCGGATCATGACACGGTTGAGAAGGTGCCGTTGGACCCGGAGCGTGCCTCGGCGCCAAGTCTGACTGACAACGAAATCAAGGCGATAGCCGTACTTGCCCGCACCGCGGAGAAGCATTATGGCTGCCCCCAGGACATCGAGTGGGCCGTGGATGCCGACCTACCCGACGGCCAGAACGTCATCTTGCTGCAGGCGCGGCCAGAGACGGTCTGGAGCAAGAAGGTTCCCGCTGCACGAGCGAGTGCTACCAGTGGCGATTTCATGTCGAGCATCGTCTCGACGTTGATGTCACCGCTGTACTCGCGCGACTCAGCGGGCAGTTCTGAGAAGAAGTAGTCCCGAAGCCGTCACACCGTGGCGGCGGCGTTCCACGTGAGCAATGGCGGTTCGAGAAGGAGCACAGATGGCTGACCGTTTTCCCAGCCCGTTTGACGTCCCCGTTCCTGAGGGCGCAGAGGGATGGCAGGAGCTCTACGGGTATTCGTCGATCTTCAGTGAGGATCGACGCGAGTACGAAGATTCAATGTTCTGGTTCCAGGACGGCGTGCACTGGCCCCAGGTGCTCACACCATGGGACGCAACGCTGTTCGAGTACGCGATCGCATCGCTCTCGCAGTACAACACCCGACACCTGCTGGTACCACCGGCAAACGGGATCGACTACCGCATTCTCAACGGATACGCCTATCTGACCCCGGTACCTGCGCCTGAGGCAGAAATCGGCGCTCGCGTCGAAGAGTTCATGAAGCGAGCAGGCTTCTACTTCATGAACTGGGATGACCTCTACGGCAAGTGGATGGTCAAGATCCGTGACCTCGTGGGCGAACTCGAGTCATTGAAGATCGCTGCGCTACCTGATGTCGAGAGTTTCGAAGATGTTGTGGAATCGGGCCGCGGGGTGGGCTCGGGCTATGACCTAATCGACGCCTACTCACGCTTGCTCAGCCTCTCGCTGAAGTTGTGGCAGTACCACTTCGAGTTCCTCAACCTGGGCTATGCGGCCTACCTTGACTACTTCGGCTTCTGCAAGCAGGTGTTCCCTAACATCCCTGATCTTGCGATCGCGAAAATGGTTGCGGGCGTTGATGTTGACCTATTCCGCCCCGACGACGAACTCAAGCGTCTGGCGCGCTTGGCCAGGGACTCTGGGGTAAGTGAAGCGTTTGCTGCGGGAGATGTCGAGGCAACGTGCGCAGTGCTCAAGTCGACTGATGCTGGCAATTCCTGGATCGCGTCATTCCAGGAATCGGCCGAGCCGTGGTTCAACTTCTCCAATGGATCTGGCTTCTATCACACCGACAAGATCTGGATTGAGAACGTCGAGATCCCGTTCGACTTCATCCGCAACTACATCAACATGCTCAACGACGGTGGTGACCTCGCTCGTCCGATTGAGGCCGTCCGGGCAGAACGAGACCGCATCGTTAACGAGTACATGGAACTGCTCACCAGTGATGAGGACCGCGAGGCATTCCAGGGCAAGCTTGGCCTGGCCCGCACCGTGTTCCCCTACGTTGAGAACCATAACTTCTATGTTGAGCACTGGAGCCACTCGGTCATCTGGCGCAAGATGCGCACTCTTGGCGAGATCTTCGTTGAGCAGGGTTTCCTCACCGAGCCCAACGACATTTTCTACCTCAAGCGCAACGAGATTCCCGACGCGCTGTGGGATCTATATGCAGCGTGGGCCACTCCTGCCCCCGCACGTGGGCCCAAGTACTGGCCCGCGAAGGTGGCAGAGCGCAAGCGCATCGTTAGTGCGCTGAAGACCGTCAAGCCGTTGCCAGCTTTGGGTGTCCCGCCAGAGGTTGTCACCGAGCCGTTCACAGTCATGCTCTGGGGCATTACCTCTGACTCGGTGAATGCCTGGCTTGGTGGCGGGCCCGGCGACAGCGGCGGTGCGATTAAGGGCTTCGCGGCATCGCCTGGCGTTGCTGAAGGTCCGGCACGCGTGATCTTCTCTGCAGATCAGATCAATGAGATCCAGGACGGTGAAATCCTCGTCGCTCCGTTGACTGCGCCAAGCTGGGCTCCGATCTTCGGCAAGATCGGAGCCACGGTCACTGACACTGGCGGAATGATGAGCCACGCGGCCATCGTGTGTCGCGAGTACGGCTTGCCCGCTGTGACTGGTACCGGGTTTGCGACGAGCAGTATCCGGACAGGCCAGCGGATCCGAGTCGATGGATCCAACGGAACGGTCACGCTGCTCGACGACTAGATCCGCGGCCATCGGCCTCGGAAAGACCCAAGTAGACGCAGGTGAAGATCATGGCCGCCGTTGCCGGAGAGTTTCAGCTTTCCGGCAACGGCACCTTCAGGACCAGTTCCTGAGAGACTATGTAGGGCAAGGCTTCGAACGAGAAGGGGAACCACCATGCTGACCATCGAGCAGAACGAAGAGCTAACCCAGGTTGGGCCAGGAACGCCCATGGGCGAGCTGCTGCGCCGCTATTGGTACCCCATCGCGTTCGAGCAGGACTTTGACCGCAAGCCCAGCAAGACGGTTCGGCTGCTCAGTGAGGACTGGACTCTGTACAAGATGCCTTCGGGTAAGTACGGCATCATCGGTGAGCACTGCCCACACCGTCGTGCCTCGCTGACTTATGGAGTCGTGCACGAGGATGGCATCCGATGTGGCTACCACGGTTGGCGTTTTGATGTCGATGGTCAGTGCATCGAACAGCCCGCTGAGGCTGACAACGAGAATTTTCGCAATCGAGTCAAGGCCAAGGCTGGTGTTGCGGAGACCATGGGTGGAATGGTGTGGGTCTATGTCGGACCGAGCCCGGCACCAAAGTTGCCACGCTTCGACGTGTTCGTTCTCGACGGTGTACGTGAGGTCGGTTACGCCACGTTGGAGTGCAACTGGCTGCAGATCATGGAGAACTCCGTAGACCCGCATCACGTTGAGTGGCTACATGGGTTCTACTTCAACTTCTTGGGCCAGACCCAGGGTTTCGAAGCGCCGAAGTCGTTCCAGAAGAAGCACATGAAGACCGCATTCGATGAATTTGAATGGGGCATCATCAAGCGACGCGTACTGGAAGGCCACAGCGAGGCTGACGACGATTGGGCAATCGGTCACCCTCTCGTTTTCCCGTTCTACATGAGAGTAGGCGGGCAGTGGATCGATCAGATGCAGATTCGGGTGCCGATCGATGACACCACCACCTGGAAGCTCTTCTACACGTTGCACCACCCTGAGGCAGGGGTATGGGAGCCGCAAGATCGGCCGGTGTTCTACGAATTCCCCTACAAGGACGCCAACGGTGAATTCATCACCGATTACGTTGAGGGCCAGGACGTCATGGCTTGGGTTAGCCAGGGGCCGATCGTCGATAGATCCCTTGAGCACCTAGGGCGAAGTGATGCCGGTGTTGCGATGCTGCGCAAAATGTTCAAGGAGAACATGCGCAAGGTGGCCAATGGCGAGGATCCGATCGGAACCATTCGCGAAGACCATGAGGTCATTCACCTGCCGTGCGAGCGAGACAAGTTCGGCGCGGGAACTGCCTTTACCGATCAGTGGATCACAGGTGGCTCCATGCGCTACAGCCCGCTGAAGGAAGAACTTCTACACCTGCACCGCACGGCAGCGATCGCACGCGAGCGTGCGGCTAGCGGGAGCTAATCAATGGTTGATCCTCGGCTGTTGCCTCTTGACCCGCACAAGTTGCCGCCACCCAGCGAATGGTTCGCGCCAGACGCTGAGCGGCACTTGCTCGACAAGCCTGGGTTCTGCCCGAGTTGCGGGGCGAGTTTCGATCTGGGGATTGTGACTGAGTACTGGCTCGCCGACGATCGGGTCTTCTTCTCCTGGTGCGGTTCGTGCTCTTGGACTGGCAACGTCATTCACGTCGAACGAGCCATCATTTTCGAACAGGAGCACTGAGTTCGTTTCATGCAGGCATTGGTGCTCGATTTCGGCGGCCCAGTTCTCAAGACTCCCTTTGAACTGCTCCGTGCTGGAGAGGAGCGTGCGGGCCTTGCCCCAGGCGCGTTGAACTGGACCGGCCCGTTCGATCCTGAATCTGACGCCGACTGGCAAGCGATGCAAGCATTTGAGATTACCGAGCGCACCTATTGGCAGCGCAAGGCAGATCACTTCGCCGAACTCACCGGAGCAAAACCCACGTTCAAGGCGCTCATGGATGTGCTGTTCGACATCGATGAGGAGTTGCTCGTTCGTCCTGAGGCTCTGCGACTGATCGCTGATGCCCGTGCGGCTGGTTTCCGCATCGCTGTCCTCACTAACGACATGCGTGCCTTCCACGGTGATGCCTGGGTCGCGCGCATGAGAGTGCTTGACCAGGTTGATGTTTTGGTTGACGGATCGGTTGAGCATGTCCTCAAGCCGCATCCCGAGATTTACCTGCTCTTGCTCGAGCGGCTTGAACTTTCGGCAGGTGAGTGCCTGTTCCTGGACGACCAGCCGCTGAACATTGCTGGGGCAGAAACGGTGGGTATGAACACGGTGTGGTTCGACGTTCTGCACCCGGTCGAGTCGTACGCCGCTGTTCGTCAGATACTTGGGCTTGTTGGCTAGCGCACGTTGCTGCCGATACCTCGCTGCCGATATTTCGATCACCATGAACGGATGACCTCGTGACCTTGCGCATCGCCATCGTTGGCGCTGGCCCGTCAGGCTTGTACGCGACCGACGCGCTCAACTCGGCGGGACACCACGTCGATGTGATTGAGCGGTTGCCTGTGCCGTTCGGCTTGGTTCGCTATGGGGTTGCCCCTGATCACTATTCGATTCGGTCAGTTCGAGGCACGCTCGAGAAGGTATTGCTCGAGCCCAATGTTCGGCTGTTGGCCGGTGTTGAGGTGGGCCGCGACGTTTCGGTCGATGAGCTTCTCGCCGCATACGACGGCGTTGTTCTGACCTACGGCGCCTCGCGCGATCGTCTGCTGCAAATCCCCGGGGAAGACCTGCCGGGAAGTCTTGCGGCAACCGATCTGGTCGCGTGGTACTGCGGTCATCCCGACGCCGATCGTGCGGCAGTCGAATCCGCGCTGTCGGCCGCGACTTCGGTTGTGGTCGTAGGAGTTGGCAATGTGTCTGTCGACGTGACCCGGGTGCTCACCGCGCCTGCCGATCGACTCGAACGTACGGACATGCCGCAGCACGTACTCGACATCCTTGAGTCGTCAGGCATTCGCGATGTTCACGTCTTGGGTCGACGCAGTCCGGCGCAGGCCACCTGGACAACCAAGGAACTGCGCGAGCTCGGCGAGATCGATGGCATCGATGTCGTGGTCGAACCTGCTGACTTCGAACTCGAGCCGGTAGTCGTAGGGCTCATGGAGTCGGATCGTGTTGTAGCGCGCAACGTTGAGGTCATGCGCGGCTGGATCAACAACGAACCGGCCGAAGGCAACAGGCACATCCACCTGCACTTCCACTCACGGCCGGCCGAGATCACCGGCACCGACCGAGTGAGCGGTGTGGTGGTCGAGCGCACCGCTCTCGACGAATCAGGCGCGGCTCGCGGTACCGGCGAGACCTACGAAATCGAGGCGCAACTCATCGTGCGCTCGGTTGGATATCGCGGGATGCCGCTGGCGGGAGTGCCTTTCGACGCTTCGCGCCATGTCGTTCCCAATGCCGATGGACGTGTGCTGGGCGAGGATGGCGTACCGATTCCGGGTCTGTATGTTGCCGGCTGGATCAAGCGTGGCCCCACCGGAATCATCGGTACCAACAAGAAGGATGCGGGCGCAACCGTCGCCTCGCTCCTAGCCGATCGAGTGGATATCGCCCCGCGCGGGGGTGACGGAGTCTTCGCGCTGCTGCTAGAGCGGGGGATAACCCCGATCCATATCGATGGCTGGCAGGCGGTCGACGCGGCCGAGAGAGCGTTGGGCCAAGCACAAGGGCGCGATCGCACCACAATCCATGAGCATGACTCGCTTCGCGCCGTCGCGTCTGGCGTCGAGTAAGGCTGCCCGGCCCGGGGTTAGATATCGCGAGGCAGGATCGCGCCTGACATCACGTCGTAGATCGCGCCAGCAACAGTGAGATTCTCGGGCAGAAGCGGGAATGCGCGGATGCGCGTGACGTCATAGACCAGCGCAACCTCTTGGTCTTCAACCGTACGAAATTCTTCGGAACGAGTGTCGACCCCGTAGTCATCGAAGATCGTCTTGTGGATGTTGGCCTCAGTTGTGCTGGCCATCTTGCAGTCGGTGTGCGGCATCACCAGCACCCGATCGACGCCGAGCAAATAGGTGGCGAGCACCAAGGTCCGCAGGACGTCATCGGTGACCCGAGCCCCTGCGTTACGCAGGATCTTCACATCGCCAACGCCCATGCCCAACAGCGGCAATGGCTCGATGCGCGAATCCATGCACGTCACGAGCGCGAGACCCTTGGCTGCACGACCACCCAGGGTGGTGCCGACAAAACTTTCGACGAATGATGCATTACCAGCGATCGCATCGGCAAAAACATCGGTGGGAAACCGGCCGCTGGCCCCGAAGGAATTGGTCATGTCCTCAACCTACTAAGTAGTGACTGGTACGCCGTGCTGGCCCCGGTGTCAGGCCCAACGTGCCAACTCGACAGGTTCAACCGCCGACCACGCGAAGGCCTGCACTGCTTGCTTGCCACAAGATTCTGGTCGTGGCTGGCCTAGGGCCTCGCGGCCCAGATGAACAGCCCAGGCGCGCCCGTCGTTGTGCCTCACCTCCACGTCCGCGACATCGTCATTGCCGTCCCAGCGAAGCTCGATCGGAACCGCACGACCCTCGCGACGACGAAGTACGTCCAAGCCCTCTAGCGCGTGGATACCGAAGGAGGCTCGCACTGCTAGTTCGGCAACCTGCGCTGCGCCAGCAAGCGAGGACCGGCCTCGTACGTTTGGCAGGGACGCAATGCGGCCGCTGCGAGCCTGCTCGAGCACTGCGCGCGCTGAGTCGATGTCGAGTTGGCCGTAGACATAACCATGAGGCAACACCAGCACGGTCGGTGCGAAGCGGTGCCCCCCTAGATGGCTGACCTCGAGAACTGCGGCTGCCGTCTCTGGATCCGCCGCGAGTGCGCTGGCAAGTGGACGTCCGGCAAGGGCGCAGCAGACGTCGCGCTTGGAGTTCGTGCAGATGAGCATGAGTGGTTCGTCGGTTCGTTTACCCCAAGGGGGGAGTTGGCCCGACGCTGCGGCAGTCAACAAGGCGCCTAGGTCGGAGCGGGTGAGCTCGGCGTCGTCAACGATGCCAGTGCGCATGCGCACCCCGCCGGGCGAGGTATGTGCGAACCAGAAGCGCCGGCTTGTGGGGCTGGTGTGGGTATCGGCGTGGTGACCGAGTGAGCGGGCGAGAATGACATTGGTACCGGTGGCTTTGCCTGCAGCCGCGATCGACAGGCGGACCTCGGCCGGCAGATGCGAGTGGGTCAGCGCGTCGAAGCCGAAGGGGCCGGACTGCTCAAGGACGAGCCAGGCGCGCGCCCTTGGCGCGGTGCCAGCGAGTGGTTCGTCGACAGCGCGAGTGAGCGCTGAGCAACTCTGCGGATCAGGATTCACGACAGGTCTCCGGGCTCGGCATGTGTATTCGCGGATCCGCTCACGATGATCGGACCGCCCACAGCCGCAACGGTTTTAGAGGTGGGCAACCCGGACGCATCACGTCGCGGATCGATCGGCGGCAAGTTGGCCGGGGCGCCTTGGGGTGTAGCAGCACGTGCGGGGGCCGGACCGACCCAGCCCAGTGCGAGAACGTCTTCGCCCTTGAGGAATCGTTGTGCCCGCACACCGCCGGTGGCCCGACCCTTGCCTGGGAACTCGCCAAGGGGGGTGACCTTCACCGTGGTTCCAGAGGTGCCAGGCAGTGCACCGCTGGTACCTGCCGCGGTGACGACCACGTTGTGGCGTGTGGGGTCGATTGCTCCGAAGAACACCACTCGGGCGCGGTCGCCAAGCCTGACTCCCGCCATGCCACCGGCGGGCCGTCCTTGAGGCCGTACGGATGAGGCGTCGAATCGGAGAAGCTGTGCGTCGCTGGTGATGAACACAAGCTCTTCATTGCCGGTGGTGAGCTCAACCGCGCCAACGACGCGGTCGCCATCTTCTAGCCTGATGATCGACCACGAGTCGGCAGAGCTGGGGGTATCAGGCGCCACGCGTTTAACCACGCCAGATGAGGTACCTAGGGCGATGCCATGGCCATCTGCGGTGATGGCGCATAGGCCCACGGGTACTTCACCGCGATCGAGTTCGACCAGAGCCGAAAGCGGTACGCCACCGGCGATGGTCGGTGCGCCATGGGTAGGCGGAAGCGCTGGGAGTTCGACGACAGGGACGCGCATCACGCGCCCTGCGCTAGTGACAACGCCGATAGAGCCTCTAGCAGTAGCACGTACGGCACTGACAACGACGTCATGCGCACCGCGTTCACCATCAGCGGCGAGATCACGATTGTCGGCGGTGCGAGCGACTAACCCGGTACTCGACATCAGCACTACACATGGGTCATCGGTCACTTCGAGGGGCACTGACGACGACATCGGTGCCGTAACAGCCTCGAGCAGAACGGTTCTTCGGGGCGTTCCGTGTAGACGCGACACCTCGGAGAGTTCGTCGCCGACGACTCCGCGCAGCCGCTTGTCGTCGTCAAGGATTTCTGCGAGTGCAGTGATCTTGGCCAACAACTCGTCGCGCTCTGCTTCGAGCTCGAGGCGGCTGAATCGAGTGAGTCGTCGCAGTGGCATTTCCAAGATGTAAGCGGCTTGGATCTCACTTAGATCGAACACCTGGGTGAGCCGAACTTTCGCCGCCGCTGCATCGTCGGATGACCTGATGACGGCGATGACCTCGTCAATGTCGGTGATGGCAACGATGAGCCCCTGCACGAGGTGCAAACGCTCTTCAGCCTTGCGACGACGGTAGGCCGAGCGGCGTCGAACGACGTCGATACGGTGATCGACAAACACCTGCAGCATCTCGCGCAGACCAAGGGTTCGAGGTTGGCCCTCGACCAGCGAGACGGCGTTGATGCCGAACGAGTCTTCCATCGGAGTCAGCGCGTACAACTGCTCAAGGACGGCTTCGGGGTGGAAGCCATTCTTGATCTCGATCACGAGCCGAAGTCCGGACTCCATGTCCGTGAGATCGATGACATCAGCGATGCCGGTGAGCTTCTTGGACTCAACAGCCTCCTTGATTTTCGCTATCACCTTCTCCGGACCGACGAGGTAGGGGAGTTCGCTGACGATGATTCCCTTGCGCCGCGGTGTGACGTTCTCGATGGTGGTTGTGGCTCTGATGCGGAACGAGCCACGGCCGGTCTCGTAGGCCTCGCGGATCCCGTCGAGACCGATGATTCGCCCGCCGGCGGGCAGATCTGGCCCCGGGATGAAGCGCATCAAATCGTCGAGAGTTGCTTTGGGGTGCATCAGCAGATGGCGTGCGGCCGCGATCACCTCGACGAGATTGTGCGGCGGAATGTTGGTGGCCATACCCACAGCGATACCGGTGGCGCCATTGACGAGGAGGTTGGGGATCGCGGCTGGCAGTACCACCGGCTCGGTCTCGCGGCCGTCATAGTTCGGCGCGAAGTCCACGACGTCCTCGTCGAGGGAATCGGTCATGAGTTGGGCGCTCAGCGCGGAGCGGCATTCCGTATAGCGCATCGCTGCAGGACCATCGTCGAGCGAACCGAAGTTGCCGTGTCCGTCCACCAGTGGAAGGCGAAGGGCGAATGGTTGAGCCATGCGAACTAATGCGTCGTAGATGGCCGAATCACCGTGTGGGTGCAATTTGCCCATGACATCGCCGACAACTCGGGCGCTCTTCACGTGCGCTCGATCAGGGCGCAGACCCATCTCGGCCATCTGAAACAGAATGCGACGTTGAACCGGCTTGAGGCCATCCCGAGCGTCAGGGAGGGCCCGCGAATAGATGACGGAGTACGCGTACTCAAGGAACGACCCACGCATCTCGTCGGCGACGTCGATATCGATGATGCGCTCGGGAACGTCCGGGGTCGGGGTGGTCGTACGGCGGGCCATGGGGAGTGGAGCTCCCTAACGTGAAGCGGGCGGGCAGGGTGCCCCCATCATCGCGCCCGCAGGCGCATGGGGCACCTCTTACGGGGTGTGTCGAGCCACATACCTCGCATGGACCGGTTCGCATCGTGATGGAAGGTACGTTGTGAGCGTGGATATGGTGAAGCACTCGGCGCCGGCACACTGGGAAGCTGATGTGGCACTTCGCGACGGACGGCCAGTGCGGCTGCGCCCGATCCGGGCTGACGATGCCGAACGGCTGGCCACGTTTCATCAAGCGCTCTCTGACGAAACTGTCTATTTCCGATTCTTCACCCCTTATCCCACGCTGACCGCCCGCGACATCGCTCGCTTCACCCAGGTCGATCACAGTGATCGCGTGGCGTTTGTGGCGACCATTGGGGCCGAACTTGTCGGGGTCGGCCGGTACGACCGGATAAATCCAACTGAGGCCGAGGTCGCCTTCGTAGTGCGCGATGACCACCAGGGACGTGGGCTCGGGTCGGTGCTCCTCGAGCACCTGGCGGCAGCCGCTCGTGAACGTGGCGTCCAGCGCTTTGTCGCTGAAGTGCTGCCGCAGAACAGACGTATGCTCGCGACTTTTCGCGAAGCTGGCTACACCACCAATGCCCATATCGAAGACGGCGTGGTGATGCTTTCCTTCGATATCGAACCAACCGAGGCATCGATCGCGGTACGTGTCGCCCGCGAGCATCGTGCCGAGGCTCGCAGTGTTGCATCGTTGGTGGCGCCTTCGTCGATCGTCGTCGTAGGTGCTGGCCGTGATCAAGGGTCGGTCGGACACGAACTTCTACAGCACCTCATCGATGGCGGCTTCACCGGAAAGATCAGTGCTGTCAACCGATCTGCGGCTGCGGATGGTGTGCGAATCCTCGACGTCGATACGTACGCGTCGGTGCGCGAGATTCCCCAGACTCCGACACTGGCACTGCTTTCTGTACCCGCTGACCAAGTGCCAGACGTTGTCGACGATTCGGCCGCGGCCCATGTCGCCGGGCTGCTGATCATCTCCAGCGGGTTCGCCGAGGCCGGGGCAGATGGTGTTGAGCGACAGCGGGCCCTCGTTAGACAAGCGCGCGGCAATGGCATGCGCGTGGTGGGTCCCAACGCCCTAGGCATCGTCAACACGGATCCGGCCATATCGATGAACGCGTCGCTGGCGCCGCGCCTACCTACCCGCGGCCCCATTGGGTTCTTCTGCCAGAGCGGCGCTCTGGGCGGTGCAATCTTGGCGCGAGCTGCACGACGCCGACTTGGAGTGTCGACCTTCGTCAGTGCCGGAAACCGAGCGGACATCTCGGGCAATGACATGTTGCAGTACTGGGAGGACGACCCGGCTACACATGTCGTGTTGCTGTATCTGGAGAGCGTTGGCAATCCGCGCAAGTTCACCCGCATCGCGCGTCGACTCTCACGTACGAAGCCGGTGGTGGCAATGCGAACTGGTAGATCTACTCAGGCCTATCCACTTGGACACACTGTGCGACGCACCACGCTGCCGGTAGCGGCGATTGACTCGATGTTTGCACAGTCCGGAGTCATCGAGACTGACACAGTGGGCGAGTTGTTCGATGTGGCCGGGTTGCTTGCCTACCAACCACTTCCGCGGGGTCGCAAGTTGGCCATCGTCAGTAACTCGGTAGCCCTTACGGTGCTGGCTAAGGATGCCTGCGACACGGCTGATCTTGAGTTGGCCAGCGAGCCGCTGAACCTGCGGCACGACTGTTCAGCCGAAGAGTTGGCCCAGGCGCTTGAGTTCGCCATCAACGACTCGGCGACGGATTCGGTGCTCGTCGCCCATGTCCCCATTCTCGGAGGCGGCGGTCGGGCATGGGAGCAGGCGATAGCGAATGCTGCTCAAGCGGCGAGCAAGCCAGTGGTGGCAGTGCTGGTCGCCGCTGATGAAGAGAGCGGCCTACTGCCCCCGACTGTTTCCGCCCTCGGGCCCAGCTCGGTTCCTTTCTTCGGCGCAGTGGAGGATGCTCTGCGAGCACTGCGTCGGGTAACCCGCTATGCCGAGTGGCGCGCGCGGCCCTTAGGGCAGGTCCCAGATCTTGAGGTCTCATCAGCAGACGCTCACGTGATAGTCGATCGAGTGCTAGGTGATAACGAGGCGCCGGTCGAACTCGTCGCGTTGCGCGACGACCCGCTCACATCACTGCTTGCTGCATATGGCATCACGGTGTGGCCGTCGATCCAGGCGCTGACGGCAGATGAGGCTGTGGCTGCTGCAGATCAACTTGGATATCCGGTTGCGCTCAAGACCTTGGACCCAAGGTTCACCTCACGTACCGATCTGGGCGGCCTGCGTCTCAACATTGAGAATGGGGACGAGATTCGTACCTCGTTTGCGTCGATGGTGGGGATGCTTGATCCTCAAGCCGCGCGACAGATCGCAGTGCAACGGATGGCCGCACCGGGCGTTGCTTGTGTTGTCGGTTCGGTTGAGGACCCGCTTTTTGGCCCGGTGGTGTCCTTTGGGCTCGCTGGGATAGTGCCTGAGTTATTGGGGGATCGGGGTTATCGGATCCCGCCGCTGACCGACATCGAGGCACACGAACTCGTCGATGCACCTGGGGCCGCACCAATCTTGGCCGGTCATGGCGGCACTCCGCCGGTAGATCGGCTAGCGCTGGAAGATCTGCTCATCCGGATTGGACTCCTCGCCGACGATGTCCCTGAACTCGCCGACCTGCGGCTCGATCCGGTGATCGTTGCTGGTCAGGGCCTTGCAGTGCTCGGTGCGCGCGCGGTCCTCCGGCTCCCGACGGGGCGCGTAGACCCCGATGTGCGTCGTCTCTGAGCTCAGCGAAGACAGTCAGTAAGGACACCCTGGTGTGATGTGGGGCTCGGGGTGCGAGGATGAGCGCTATGTCTAGCGATGTGAATGACACCCTCGCGCCCTTACTGCGCGCGGATATCGAGCGCAGTGGGTATTACCCCGAGTTGGTGAGCGATACGTTGGACACCGCGCTTGCAAATGAGCCAGTGCTGTCCTACGTCGTCCATCATGAGGCCACGTTCGACCACGATGAGCTTCGACGGCACGTCACGGTCCTTGCACTAACTCCCACTCGGCTTATCGTCGGCCACACCGACGAGCACCCAGCTGATGAGACGTCCACCACTGCCTACGCCACCGCATCCACTGAAGCTGTTCGCATCGAACGCATTGATTCGGTTGTAGTTACGCGGGTCGCAGCCGACGCCGCCGCCCACCGGCAGGGCATGCCCGTACGCGAGGCGGTTCTGACCATCGGATGGGGTGCGGTGAGCCGCATCGATCTTGAGCCAGCTGCTTGTGGAGATCCCCACTGCGAGGCCGACCACGGCTACACGGGCACTGCATCAAATGACGATCTTGCGCTGCGAGTCTCGGAAGCCGCTGATGGAGCCGAAGTTGTGGCTCAGGCGTTGACATTCGCAGCGGCCCTGTCACAGGCCACAGCTCAGCGCACGCGCTAGCGGGCGGTCACGGGTCGGGTTGCTGGCCCTTGCCGAACAGGATCTCGTCCCAACTCGGAACGGAGGCTCGGCTCTTCGAGCCCTTCTCCACATCACCCTCGGCTGCCGGGGTGCGACGAGTGGGCTTGCGCCGACCTCGCCGCGGCTCGGGTTGAACTAGTCCGGGCATCGTGTGGAATAGATCGTCCAGCGGTGTGATGTCGTCAGGCTCCGCGGGAGGCCGATCGGAAAGGTCTACGAGGCCGAGGACCTGGGCACCGGAATCACGTTCCACAATCGCGGTGATAGCCGCATCGTGGTCGTCAAGATCATCGGTCCAGGCATCCGTCTCACTCGGTACGGCTGTGAGCAGTGGCCGCCCGCGGTTATCGACCGAAGGGTTTGCTCGAGCGATTGTCGAATGGATGCGTCGGTCGCCGATGATCCACGCACTTGCAGGATCATCGGGCTGGATCATGCGGCCGGCCGGGTCATAGGTCCACAGCGCCGCTGTTGCTCCGTCAGCCACCGAATCGACCGGATCCCAAGACACCAAGAGCGACCATCGGCCGTCGTCGCGACGCCAGGCGTCCCACTCGAGGGCCTCGATGTCGGCGCCACCTTGAGTGAGCGCCAGGATTACGGCGTCCTCGAGTGTGCGGTCACCGCCTGCGTCGCGGATCTCGACCGCCCGCGCCTGGCTCGCAATGTGTTGCCGCTCAGCGATAACCGGCCCAGCAAATCGCAGGACCCGTTCCATGGGGATCTCGCTGCCCAATGAGATGTCCTCGGGGCTCTGGCCGTGGCGGATGCGCTGCTGAATGTCCTTGGGCGAGGTGCCTTCGAGTGCGACGTCACCCACGCCATGACGGCTGCGGTCTCGTCGCACGAGAGCGTCAAGACGATCATCGAGCGGGACGCTGAATCGGGCGCCGTCGGTGCTACCGAGCATTAGAGATGCTCCGTCGTCGGATAGACCGATGACCGTGAGTTCGCGCATGACCTCCTCCTCGCCCGTCCCGTGGCCGCTAGCCCTGTCGGGGACGTCAGGTAGTCCACAGTCTCACCCTCAGCGACGTGCGATGCGAGCACCGCCACGCGGTAATGGCACTGGTGATAAGCCGGCTTCGTTAGGGGCTGCGGGGCAGGCTAGTTCGCAACCGGGTCAACATGAGCGAGTTTGTAGGCGCGATTGAGATTGCGAGTGCCGAGCAAGGCAAGTGCTGCCCCGAGCAGACCGGCGATCGCGAGCACCACGAATGCGGCCGAGGCGCCGGATCTATCGATCACGTATCCGGCCAACGATGACCCAACCGCGAAACCGATTCCGATCCCCGCGCCGACAACTGTGAGACCTTCGGTAAGTCGTTCGGACGGCACGAGTTCCTCGGCGAGACCGAAGCCCGTGATCAGCACGGGCGAGACCCCCAGACCCATCACCATGCCGACGACGCCGAGTACCCACACCTGGTGGATGAACGGGATCGGTAGCGACGAGAGCGACAAGAACACCATCGCCAGGAGGAATTGGCGCGGCAGTGGTAGCCGCAGGTGCAGCGATCCCAACGTGAGTCCCGCGACGGCGGAGCCGATCGAGTAGACCGCGATCAAGATGCCGGTGGCGCCTGGCTGTCCAGCCTCGTCGGCGAACGCGACGGTGCCCACTTCGAATGCACCAAACAGCACGCCGACCAGCAGCAGAACCGCACTCACCAAGGGGATCCCGGGCGTCAGGATTGCGGCACGGCCTTCGTGGTGCTCGGGGCCAGAGAGTGGTGGTTCCGTGGCTCGCTGGGGGACAAGGAACATCGTTCCGGTGGCGAGCAAGATCATGCTGGCGACGACCGATGCGTAATCGGTCACTCCGATGGCCAGGAACGTGGCAACGGGCGGACCCGTGATGAAGACGAGTTCGTCGATTACCGACTCGAACGCGAAGGCAGAACGAACGGAAGCTACATCGCTTAGGACTGCAGCCCAACGGGCGCGGATCAGTGAACCGACGTTGGGGATGAAGGCGTCTCCAAGGCACCACGTGAGGAACCATGTCCAGATCGGCGCGTTGTGGAGTACCAACACGATGAACACGACTTGGAACGAGATCGAGATAGCCGCGGCGATTGGTAGGACCCGATGCTGACCTAGGCGATCGATCCGCCTCGACAGAAACGGTCCGCAAAACGAGTTGATCAGCGCGCCAGAGGCGGAGACGGCTCCGGCAAGGGCATATGAATGGCCTTGGAGTGTGATGAACAGCACCACACCGAGGCCCAGCATCGACATGGGGAGTCGAGCAATGAAGCCGGCTGAGCTAAAACGCCAGGCGCCGGGAACGCGCAGCAGCTCGCCATACGTGGACATCACCCCCCGACGGTATCGACCTTTCGTCGTTCCAGTTAGTCAACGTGCACTCGGCCCTGATGCTTGCCAAGATCAGGGCATGACAATCACCGGCCCGCGCGGTTCATACGACGCCGTCCTGCTCGTGTCTTTCGGGGGGCCTGAGGGGCCAGGCGATGTTGTGCCCTTCCTCGAGAACGTGACCCGGGGTCGCGGGATTCCCCGTGAACGCCTAGTCGAGGTCGGCGCGCACTACTCCGCCTTTGGTGGTGTTTCACCCATCAACGGTCAGAACCGCGAGTTCTTGGCGGCGCTAAACGCGGACTTCGACGGCGCAGAACTCGATCTCCCCGTCTATTGGGGCAATCGCAATTGGGATCCCTACCTTGTCGATGCTCTCCGACAGATGAGGGACGACGGTGTTGGTTCTGCACTCTGCTTCGTCACCAGCGCATATTCGTCGTACTCAGGTTGCCGTCAATACCGCGAAAACCTGGCCGAGGCACTCGACATCGTCGCGGCAGATGGCCTGGGCCCGGCTCCCCGTCTGGACAAGGTGCGTCACTACTTCGACCATCCCGGTTTCATCGAACCGATGATCGATGCAGTGGTGACTGCTTCGTCCAGGCTCGGAGTCGAGGGCGCACGTCTGGTCTTCACCACACACAGCATCCCGACGACCACTGCCACGGAGTCGGGCCCCGACGGCGACGGCTACGTCCAACAGCACAAGGCCGCGGCAGCGTTGATTGCTGCCGCTTCTGGGCAACGTTCCTCTCTTGATCCGGAGTGGGATCTGGTCTATCAGTCGCGATCAGGCGCGCCCAATATCCCTTGGCTTGAGCCCGATATCAGCGATCACCTCAGCGAGCTCCGAGCCCGTGGCGTACCCGGAGTAATCATGGTTCCGATCGGCTTTGTCAGCGATCATATGGAGGTTGTGTGGGATCTCGATACGGTCGCACTCGACCACGCCAGCGAGATTGGGTTGCCTACAGTCCGAGCCGCCACCGTTGGCACGGACCCGCGCTTTGTTGCGATGGTGCGCGAACTTGTACTCGAACGCGTCGGGCTTTCCGATGCCCGAGCACTATCGACGCTAGGTCCCATGCATGATGTGTGTCCGGCGAACTGTTGCCCGAATCCACGAGGTAGCAAGCCAGCCTGCTGCGGCAGCGACTGATTAACCTCCATACGCGAGGATGCGCTTATGACTTCCATTGCTGATCTAGCCTTGCTCGACGAACTGCGGGAAATCGCGGTGACCATTGCTTGTGAGGCTGGCCAGTTGGCTTCCGTCGGACGGCTCGAAGGTGTCGTGGTCGCTGCCACCAAATCGTCAGCGGACGACATCGTTACCGAGATGGATCGGCGAGTCGAGGCTTTGCTCGTTGAACGCATTCTCGCTGCACGACCCGATGACGGTCTGCTCGGCGAAGAAGGTGCGGAGCGCGTCAGCACCACTGGAGTACGGTGGATCATCGATCCGATCGACGGCACGGTCAACTACCTGTATGGCATTGCGGCCTGGGGCGTTTCGGTCGCGGTGGAGGTTGATGGTGTCACGGTTGTGGGGGTCATTGACTCGCCCGATCTAGGCGAGACCTATGTGGCCGTCCTTGGCCAGGGGGCTCGTCGACATGACGCGCGCGGAGTCCATGAGTTGCGAGTTAATGAGCCGGTGGGTATTGCCGAATCGTTGATTGCGACGGGGTTTGGTTATTCGGCCGAGCGCCGTGTGGCGCAGGCACGAGTGCTCTCGCACATCGTTCGCCGCGCCAGGGACACTCGCCGGCTCGGCGCCTGCAGTGTGGATCTGTGCATGGTGGCGTCTGGTCGCGTCGATGCCTACTACGAACGAGGCACGCATGCCTGGGATTACGCAGCCGGTGGGCTGATCGTCACCGAGGCGGGCGGGCACTTTGGTGGATTGCGTGGCGCCCAGCCTGGCGAAGAGATGATCCTCGCCGCCGGCCCAGCTTTGTTCGCCATCCTTGACGGCGAGCTCTCGAGATTGCGGGCTGACAGCGACGAGACGTCAGACGTGTTTGGGCCAGCGAACTAATACCCGGGATCTAGTACTAGGCGAACTGCCCGATGAGCTAGTAGTCGACCGATTAGTAGTCGTCCGACTAGTAGTCGAGTCTCCTGAGTGTGGCGCGATACTCGTGGCCTCGAGCGACATACATGTCGACCGCGTACTGGAATGCTCCATCGGCGACCGCGTCATGTTTGATCTTGCAGGGGACTCCCAGTGCCATCGCTCCGGTTGGCACCTCAGTTCCGTTGGGTACAAGGGCGCTCGCCCCAACTAGGGATCTGGTTCGCACGATCACCTTGTGTAAGACGACCGAGCCGGACCCGATCAGGCAGTGATCCTCGACCGTGCAACCTTCCAGATGCGCGTTGTGGCCAACCACACAGTCGTTGCCGATCCTCGTCGGCAGTTCGGATGTGCAATGGATCACGGTGCCGTCCTGAATCGAAGTCCGATCGCCTACTTCGATGAAGCTTGTGTCGCCTCTGAGAACAGCAGTGGGCCAAATGGAGGATTCCGCTCCGATGGTGACAGACCCAATGATGACTGCTTCTGGGTGGACGAAAGCCGTCGGATGGATTGATGGAACTCGATCACCGAGTGCGTAGATCGGCATAATGCATCTCCCGAGTACATGACTGATGGGGGCGAAGGGTCTGGTGTTCGGCTCCATCGTGACTGTTGTGTGACTCATCCCACCACGATCGCGAAACACGGATACGGTGGGGCGCCTCGCAACCTGAGCCGTAGTAAGGCAAAATCCGCTTGCTTGCCCCACGCGGAATTTGTGGGACGCACCAAACGTTTGTGAACTGTACTGCTCCACCATCACCGGCACCGTGGTGATAGTTCAGCAAGAGCGAGCTAACTAGCACGAGCCCGATGGATAGCAAGTGCCCGATAGATCGCAAGTGAAGTTGATTTACAACCGAGGCCCGATCAACCGCACCACCCCAGCACCACAGAACCGAGGACGAGATGGCAACCGATTACGACGCACCGCGAAAGACCGATGACGAGCTCGCAGAGGATTCCCTTGAAGAACTCAAGGCCCAGCGGGCCAACAAGGCTGGCTCGAGCGTTGACGTGGACGAGGTCGAAGCCGCCGAAAATCTTGAACTTCCGGGTGCGGATCTCTCAGATGAGTCCCTCACCGTGCGGGTGCTCCCGCGTCAGGCCGATGAGTTCACCTGCTCAAAGTGCTTTCTGGTGCACCACCGCAGTCAGATCTCGCGTGAGATCAAGGGCGAACCGGTTTGTCGCGACTGCGACTAGTACGAGGGTGAATTTTGCGTCAATTGTTCGTGCTGCCTGCCCTTCCACGTAGTCTCGTCGCGTGAGCAACCCCCCAATCCCTCTGCAAGGCGACGAACACGCCAACCACCGTGATCCGAGCATTGCTCCGTCGGGAGTTCTCGCGAGCGACAGCATCATCTCGGCTGACCCTCTATCGGACTCAGAGGCACGTGAAGTCGCCAAGATTGTTGAGAGTCTGGGCGATCACACAACGAGCCGGTCCGACAAGGCCAAGCAGTTGGTCAAGCTGTCGGGTATCGTCGGACGTCAAGCGCGCCGGGCCGGTGCCACAGCAGTCGGCAGCGGAAAGTTCCTTGCGGACTTGTTGTTGGACGCGGCGCCGCATATCCCAATCCGCGAACTTGATCTACTTGTCGCGCACTACAACGGCCTTACCGGCGAGGCGCTTGCCGACGCAGTCATCCGCAACGCCAAGCGAGCAACGATGGGCGTTGGAGCCGCGGGTGGAGCTGTTGCTGCAGCTGAATGGGGTGCTATGCCGATGCTGCTCGCCATCCCGATCGAACTAGTGGTCGAGACCTTGGTGGTTGCGGCCATCGAGGTCAAACTCGTTGCGGAACTCCACGCGGTTTACGCAGTGCCAGTCGAGGGCAGTGGTACCCAGCGAGCGATGGCGTTTACAGGCTCGTGGGCTCATCGTCGCGGCGTGGATCCCCTTCGGCCATGGGCGATTCCGAGTGTGCTCGGCATCGCGGGTCGGCAGGCCCTAGGTAAGCGGATGATCGGCCGGTTCGCTCGCAATCTCGGCACGATGGTTCCGTTTCTGATCGGCGCAGTGGTCGGTGCTCGCATCAATGGCTCTGAGACTGAGCGCCTAGCCAGTGCTCTTCGCGATGATCTTCGCCGAATCGGCGCCCTGAGTCGAAACAGCCCACCTTGGGCTTGAACTGTCTATGAACTTTGGTCTTGAGTCGCTGCGATTCGAGTGATCACGACATCGACGATCGCAATCGCGGCTGCAGTGGCTGTTGCCCACAGCAAGATCCGGACCATCCCGGAGTCCCTATCGCTCGCTCGCGGCGGCGGACTTCCGGTGAACCGTTGGTAGCTCTTGTCCATGATCTTCTTCACGGCCCAAGTAGCGCCAATGGCGATCACTGGTGCGGCGTATTTGAGCAGGTTGTTGGAGTCCTTGGACGAGTCTTCGTCGAACGCTTCCACGGTCACTTTCTGCTCCCTGCCACTAACTCGACTGACGACGGCTGCACCATCCTGGGATAAGACTGCCATGGGTGGGTATCCCGGCGCCTCATAGACCTTGAGGTCCGCGAAACTGATCGCGTGCGGCGGCCAAGGCGGAAGCAAAAGCGTGCCCATCTCGGGTAGACACCACCCAAGTGGGATGTGGATCAGCGGGGTCGTCGACTTCGATGATCACGGAGGTCGAGATCCATCCGCGCGTGCAACGGAAAGACCTGACGTCAGCTCGCACGCCTAGCGCATCACGTGTGTGCTGGGCGTCCAACGGTGCGATTCGTCCGACGTGCACTAGCGGCAACCGGGCCCGTCCGGCGCGTACTCCGCGGTCATCTACAACGACGATCGGTGAGGTCGTCCAGAGTAGGACGACGCTTGTGGCGTAAATCGCGATGAAGGTGATCACGCCCACGAGCAACCCGAGTCGGTAGCCATAGGCGATGCTCAGCGATGCGCACAGTGCTGTTGCCACCAGCCAGACCGGCCATGGTGGTGTCATGCGTTCTCGGTACGACACAACAGTGCCGTCGATACCCTCGATCGACGTCCAGTCGCCATCAGTCACGGGTGCGAGCCTGCCACGGAACCTTGACAGGCTCAGCAGGTAGGGTCCGACATGTGACGAGTGATCCGATACCGGCAAGGACTCATCGGTCGACAACGCCTCCAGCTGATGCAGTCCTACCCAAGCGCAGCCCGGTAGCGCCAGCGCCCGGGGAAGTTGTGCCCAGTCATTACACCCTGTGCTACAGCTGCGGATCTGACCATCCCTCGGGCCTGCACATCAGCGTTATCGCCGACGAAGGCATGGCCGTACACGCTTCCTTCACTGTCACTGATCTACATCAAGGGGCCCCGGGTCTGGCGCACGGCGGCCTGTTATCTGCGGCTATTGATGACGCACTGGGATCGCTCAACTGGTTGCTCTCCACGCCTGCGGTAACTGGTCGACTCGAAACTGATTTTCGCCGGCCAGTGCCCGTTGGCGAGACCCTCTACATTCACGCGGAAATTGTTGGTGTGAAGGGGCGCAAAGTCTTTTGTCGCGCAGTTGGTCGACTCGGCTCCAAGGAAGGCCCCGTCGCGATCTCGGCGTCTGCGCTATTCATCCAGGTTCCGGTGGAGCATTTCTCCGATTATGGACGACCCGAGGATGTCGAACGGGCCCGCGAAGACCGCGCGGTTCGCGGGAGTCTGACCAACTTTGAGGTCAATCCATGAGCCGCCCAGCGCACTCCGTCGACGTGTTGATCCGTCGCCTTGATCCTGATCTGCCTCTGCCCCAGTACGCGCACCCAGGAGATGCTGGACTTGATCTAGTCACCACGATTGACGCCGAGGTGCTGCCGGGGGAGCGAGTGCTACTGCCCACGGGCATTGCCATTGCCCTGCCCGACGGGTTTGCGGCTTTCGTGCATCCGCGTTCGGGTCTGGCTGTCAAGTATGGCGTTTCACTAGTTAACGCTCCGGGCACTATCGATGCAGCTTATCGAGGCGAGATCTCGGTCTCGCTCATCAACCTTGATCCACGTGACACAGTGATCCTTAAGCGGGGCGATCGGATCGCTCAACTGGTTATCCAGCCCGTGGCACTTGCGGTGCTGCATGAGGTAGACGCACTTCCAGGTTCCGATCGAGGCGAGAACGGATTCGGCTCGTCGGGTCGTTGATCGCGTTGGACGGCTTCAAGTAACCCGTACGTGTCATCGTGTACCAAGATCGTCGCGATCCAGTCCGCTCGCCAGATAAGCCCATATGGCAATCAAGTCAAGGAGTTCTCGTGTTCCGTCGTCGCAAAGACGCAGGCTCAACTGATCCTTCCGCGGAGTCAGTTGCTTCCGATCAGCAAGTTGGCGCGGGCACGGTCGGCGATGGTGTCACGACCGGACCGTTCGATTCAGCAGATACGCCCAAGGACGGACTCTTGCGGATCGACTTGGGCTGCTTGCTCGTACCCGGCACGGAGGGGATGGAGTTGCGCCTGGAGGTCGAGCAGGCCACCAACACCGTCGTTGCCGCGACGATCGTTCAAGGCGATTCAGCCTTGCAGCTGATGGCGTTTGCGGCGCCAAGGCGCGATGGCATCTGGGACGACGTTCGCACCGAGATCCGCGACAACCTCTCACTCGACGGCGACGTTGAGGAGATAGATGGTGTTTTCGGGCGTGAACTTCTTGCCTGCATTCCGCAGTCGGGCGATGAAGACGCCGAGACCGGACCCGTTCGCTTCATTGGGGTCAACGGGCCGCGCTGGTTCCTGCGTGGTCTTATCAGCGGGCCTGCATCGCGCGACGCCGAACTCGCAAGACCGCTCGAGGATGTCATCCGTGCCACGACGGTGGTTCGCGGTGATGATCCTTACGCCCCCGGTGATCCACTGCCGCTTCGCTTCCCGACGGAAATCCCCGATGACGCAACTGACTTCGACGATGGCGCCGAACAAGATGCCGATGACGACGAGGAAACCCGCGAACGGCCAACGTTGTCGCTGCCTGAGCGTGGCCCGGAAATCACCGAGATCCGCTAGGTGAGGCTTCGGTGCCACATCAGCAAGTATCAGGGCGCTAGCCTTAGCAGGTGAGCACAGGCGAACGACCGCGACGTGGGCTGTGGTCTCGACTCACCTCGAGCCAGACTCAGGTTGATGCTCAACACCTGGAGGCGAAATCCCAGGAGCACGGTGCGGGTCACATCAGAGACTGTGTGACGGGCGAACGAGCAACGATCACCGGCCGACTTCGTTCCGTCACGATCAGACCGGTGTCCAAGTCGCCCGCGGTAGAGGCTGAGTTGTGGGACGGTACTGGCCGTCTAACTCTGGTCTTCTTAGGGCGACGACAGATCCCGGGCATCACGCCCGGCCGTCAGGTCGTCGTGCATGGTCGAGCCATCGTCTTAGACGGTGAGCCCTCAATGGTGAACCCGCGTTATGAACTGCTGCCGGTCGTGATGGAGTGAGTCAGTGAGTCTGTCCGACACCGGCCCCAGCGAGCCGATTGAGCGTCCTGATACCGAGCAGCACCGGTCACTCGAGGAAGTACTCGAGGGTGCACCCGCCGGTACGGGTGCACCTGGTGATGCCACGACAGAGCAACTCATGTCGTCTGCCATTGGTGGTTGGCGCGGGCTCATCGACTCAAGTCTTCCCGGCGCGGTGTTTGTCCTGGCCTACCTTGTCAGCGGATCTCAATTGCGTCCTGCCATCTGGGCCGCGGTCGGCGCCGGTGTTCTCATCGCTGTATTCCGTCTGGTTCGTCGCGAGTCATTGCGCCAGGTTGTATCCGGGTTCTTGGGTATCGCGTTTGCCGCGTGGCTGGCTTCGCGTACCGGCAAAGCCGAGAACTTCTATCTGCCAGGTTTGCTGACCAACGCTGGTTACGGGGTGGCGCTCGCCGTGTCATGTGTCGTAGGGCACCCGTTGCTCGGATATGGAGTTGGTGCAGCCACCGGCGATGTCACCGGATGGCGAGCTGTACCAGAACAGCGACGTGCCTATGCACTGGCTACCTGGTTCTTTGTCGCGTTGTTCCTGTGCCGCATCGTCATCGAGGTGCCGCTCTACCTCGCTGGGCAGGTGGGCGCCCTCGGCATCATGAAGTTGGTTCTTGGCTGGCCGCTATTCGCGGCAGCGGCCTTCCTTGCGTATCGAGTCATCAGCAAAGCTAGAGCTGAGGCTCCAGTGCCGGTCGCGATGCCGGTGGAGGACGAGGTCGAACCGACCATCGAGTGATCGGCTAGTCGAGGATCTCTCAGTGCTCGACTAGCAAGTCCTCGAGTGCCTGCTCCTGAGCAGGTGCGGCCACGAACATCAGTTCGTCACCGGACTCCAGCGGGTCGTCAGCCGATGGTGTGATCACGCGCGTATCACGAATGATCGCGACCAAGGCAGTGTCGAACGGCCAGGTGACATCGCCCACTCGCTTGCCCACCACAGGTGATGACGGCGGCAGGGTGAGTTCAACCAGATTGGCGTTGCCTTGGCGGAAGGTGAACAGCCGCACCAGATCTCCGACGGTGACCGCTTCTTCGACGAGGGCGGAAATCATCCGGGGTGTCGATACAGCGACGTCAACGCCCCACGACTCATCAAACATCCACTCGTTCTTGGGGTGGTTGACGCGGGCAACGACTCGAGGAACTCCGTACTCAGTTTTGGCGAGCAGTGAGACTACGAGGTTGACCTTGTCGTCACCGGTGGCCGCAACCAGTACCTGGCACGAAGGGAGTTCAGCAAGGTCGAGCACTGCGATCTCGCATGTGTCACCGAGGAGAACTTCGGCGCCAGGTACGACGTCGGGACGTGCCTTGGCTGGGTCGCGATCGATGAGCAAGATTTCGTGTCCATTGGACAGCAACTCGCGGGCGATCGATCGTCCGACCTTGCCGGCTCCGGCGATTGCGACTCGCATCAGTGGGCCTCGGGTCCGTTGGTGAAGCTGGCAGCTGAGTTTTCGCGATGTGAAGGGTCTACTAGAACGTGAACGATGTCGCCAGCTTGGAGCACTGTGTCGAGGTTGGGCAGTAAGCCTTCGCCGAATCGAGTGATGTAGGCGACCCGAGCGCCTGACTCTCGCTCTATTCGGGTCACTCGCTCACCGATCCATGACTCGGCGTATGACAATTGCGTGAGAGCTACCTTGCCGGAGCCGTCACGCCATTCGTCACCAACGGACTCGGGCAGGACCTGCCGCAAAATCTGGTCGGTCTGCCACGCGACGCTGGCCACCGTGGGAATCCCGAGGCGCTGATAGACCTCTGCACGGCGCGGGTCATAGATGCGGGCGATGACGTTTGCGACACCGAAGGTCTCTCGCGCAACTCGCGCGGCCAAGATGTTGGAGTTATCGCCGCTGCTTACCGCCGCGAAAGCTGTTGCGTTCTCTATACCTGCCTTGCGGAGGTGATCGCGATCGAAGCCGATTCCGGTAACCATCTGCCCGCGGAATTCAGGGCCCAACTTTCGAAAGGAAGTTGGGTCTTGATCGACAACAGCGACAGAGTGACCTGCGTGATCGAGGGTATGCGCGAGCGCTGCCCCAACTCTGCCGCAGCCCATGATCACAACATGCACATCGGGAACGGTACACCCGCTCGTGTGTTGCTTCCCGACACGACCCCGTGCGCGTCGCCCGGTGCGACTGGGCATGCATAGCGGCACTAGAGTTCGTAAACGTGTCACCGATGACCGATTCCGCGAAGCGACTCCTCGTCGGGCGCGCGCTATCTAACGAACAATTGGGCGAGACTCTGCTGCCCAAGCGCATCGCATTACCGGTGTTCGCATCTGACGCTCTTTCGTCTAATGCCTATGCCACACAAGAGATTTTGCTCGTTCTGTCCTTGGGCGGAGTGGCGCTGTACAGCTGGGCGCCTTGGGTAGCACTGCTGGTGATCTTCATCTACGCGGTGGTGGTTGCGTCCTATCGACAAAATGTCCACGCGTATCCCAGTGGCGGTGGTGACTACGAAGTAGTGACCACCAACCTTGGTGCCAGGGCTGGGGTATTTGTCGCGAGTGCCCTTCTTGTCGATTACGTACTTACGGTCGCGGTGTCCATTGCGTCGGCTGTGGCCAACCTGGCATCGGCGTATCCAGTCATCGGTGATCACAAGGTCGAGTGGGCCGTGGGCGTCATCCTTGTCATCACGGTGATGAATCTCCGAGGTGTTCGTGAGTCCGGGGCACTCTTCGCGATTCCTACTTATGGATTCGTGTTTGGGATCTTCGTGATGATCGGTCTCGCGCTGTATCGGATCTGGACAGGTGATGTGCTTCTTGCCGAGAGCGCGGGCTGGCAGATCACTCCGGAATCATCATTCGCCGGTCTTGCTCTGATGTTTCTCGTTGCTCGTTCTTTCTCGTCAGGCACAACTGCGCTTACCGGCATCGAGGCCATCGCCAACGGTGTACCAGCGTTCCGCAAGCCCAAGAGCAAGAATGCTGCCACCACACTGTTCATGCTCGGTGCTATCGCGATGGTGATGTTTGCCGGCATCACCTGGCTGGCCCTGTACACGCAGGTGCATGTCACCGAGCAGGACAAGGACCTCGTCGGGCTACCCGCAGGGCAGGCGCAAAAGACGGTGATCGCACAGATTGCCTCGGCCGTATTCGGTAACTTTCACCTCGGATTCCTCTACGTATCGTTTGCCACTGCGCTGATTCTTGCCTTGGCAGCTAACACTGCTTTCAACGGCTTCCCGGTCCTCGGATCGATCCTGGCCCGCGACGGCTATCTGCCACGCCAATTGCACACACGCGGTGACCGGCTCGCGTTCTCGAATGGGATCGCGGTTCTGGCTGGTCTGGCGATTCTGCTAGTTGTCGTTTACAGGGCTGAAGTTTCAAGCTTGATCCAGCTGTACATCGTCGGGGTATTCGTATCGTTCACGCTCAGCCAGCTCGGGATGATCAGGCACTGGAACCGATTACTCCGTGAAGGCCCATCCCCTGCTGATCGTCGACGGATGATGCGCAGCAGAGTGGTCAACGCGATCGGCTTCGTGATGACGGGCTCTGTGCTATTCATCGTGCTGATCACCAAGTTCACGAAGGGCGCTTGGATCGTCTGCATCGCTATGCCTGTGCTCTACCTGTTGATGCAGGCGATTCATAAGCACTACGAACGGGTGCGCATCGAACTCACGCCTGACGACGATGAAACCACCACCTTGCCGTCGCGAGTGCATGCGATGGTTCTTGTATCGAAGTTGCACAAGCCGACACTGCGAGCCGTCGCATTCGCTCGGGCGACTAGACCTGACACTCTTGAAGCTGTGACGGTCAACGTCGATCCAGCTGATACGCAGACGTTGATCGCCGAGTGGGAGCGCCGTGCGATTCCGGTGTCGCTGAAAGTTCTGGACTCGCCGTATCGAGAGATTACGCGACCCATCCTCGATTACGTAAAGGGACTCCACCGAACAAGTCCACGCGACCTTGTCGTTGTGTACATCCCTGAATACGTCGTGGGCCGCTGGTGGGAGCAGATCCTGCACAACCAAAGCGCCCTGCGACTGAAAACTCGTCTGCTGTTCACGCCGGGTGTCATGGTGTCCAACGTGCCATGGCAGCTCACTTCGAGTCAGGCTGCGGCGGGTCGCATCGAGTCGGTCGGGGTTGGTGCTGTTCGGCGCGGAGAACCCTCTGCCAGCGCCCAGGACGCGGCAGTCTTGGCCGAATACGCCGACGGGCAAGGGACTCCCGGCGATACCCCGTGACCGCCATCGGTGATCGGCTCGTGCTCGAGGTCGGCGATGTTGCACATGGTGGCCATTGCGTTGCCAGGGATAAGGACCAGGTGGTCTTCGTCCGTCATGCGCTGCCCGGCGAACAGGTTGAAGTAGTCGTCACCAGTAAAGGGCCCAAGGGCAGATACCTCTTTGCGGACGTCCACAAGGTGCTCACCGCCTCACCTGATCGCAGGGAGGCTCCGTGCGCGCACGCTGGCGTGTGCGGTGGTTGCGACTGGCAGCACGTCGAATTGGCGGCGCAACGTGAACTCAAGGCGCGCGTCCTACGCGAGCAGTTGCACAGACTCGGCGGTCTGACCGAAGTCGGGGGAGCGCCACTCGAGGAGTCGGTCCAGGTCGCAGCAGTGGCTGGCGACCACGAGGGCCTGGGCTGGCGAACGCGCGTGCGCTATGCCGTCGATAACAACGGTCGAGCGGGTTTTCGCAGACATGGCTCGCACCTAGTTGAGCCCGTTGAGTCCTGCCCACTGGTGAGCCAGGGGGTCGACAGCGCCGAGGTCACTCGTCGCACGTGGCTTGGTGTCGACGACATCACTGTGGTCGCCTCAAGTACTGGGGAAGTCGCAGTGTTGCCGAGCCCGATGGTGCGAACACTGCCGTCGCTTCCATCGTCGGTGACGGTGCCTGGCCTCCGCGGGCGAAAGTGGGTGCGCGAATCTGCTGGCGGTCGAGACTGGCGGGTTGGGGTCGAAGGGTTTTGGCAGGTTCATCCGGGGGCGGCTGATGCCCTCATCGATGCGGTGCGCGCGGTCCTCGCACCGCAACCAGGCGAGCATCTGCTGGATCTTTACTGCGGGGTCGGACTGTTTGCCGGATCGCTGGCTGCCGACGTGGGCGATACCGGTCGGATCGACGCAGTAGAGACCTCGGTGCAGGCGTGCGGTGACGCCCGCCGCAATATGCATGACCTGCCACACGTACATATTCATGAGGCGTCCGTTGATCTTTGGCTCACTGAGCACATCGTCACCGGGGCCGACTTGGTCGTGCTGGATCCCCCTCGAAGCGGGGCTGGTCGCAAGGTGATGGAGTCCTTGCTCGACATGGCGCCGCGCGTGATCGCTTATGTGTCGTGCGACCCTGCATCGCTCGGGCGCGATATCGGGTATGCCCGTGAGGCCGGGTGGACAGTTGCCTCGGTGCGCGGCTTCGACCTATTCCCGATGACGCACCATCTGGAGGCCGTTGCTGCTCTCGTACCACCGGCCCGGGGTTGATGGCACGCACCGGTGTGGCGGACGGCGATGGGCTACTAAGGTAAACTATCTTGATATCGAGATAGTTTACCTTAGTAGCCCAAGCCAAAGCCGGCGCCGACGTAATGAGCCAGCAGGTCGACGAGGAGCAGCGATGACGAGCAAGAACAGTTTTGGGTCCCGGTCCGACCTTGAGGTCGAGGGGACTACGTACGAGATTTTCCGTATCGACGCTGTCGAAGGCTCAGCGCGGTTGCCCTTCACCCACAAGGTGTTGCTGGAAAACCTGTTGCGTACCGAGGATGGCGCCAACGTCACCGCTGCTGACATCAGCACACTGGGCGCCTGGGACCCGATCGCCGAACCGTCCGAGGAGATCCAGTTCTCACCGGCCCGCGTCATTATGCAGGACTTCACTGGTGTGCCCTGCGTTGTCGACCTCGCGACCATGCGCGAAGCTATGAAGGATCTAGGCGGCGACCCCGACAAGATCAACCCACTCGCACCTGCCGAACTGGTCATTGATCACTCGGTGATCGCAGACTTCTTCGCGAGTCGAGATGCCCTCGAGCGCAACGAGGAACTCGACTACGGCCGAAACCACGAGCGCTATCAGTTCCTGCGCTGGGGTCAGAGTGCATTCGACGAGTTCAAGGTTGTACCGCCAAGCACCGGAATCGTCCACCAGGTCAACATCGAAGCGCTCGCCCGTGTGGTCATGGTGCGCAACGGCCAGGCTTATCCAGACACCTGCGTGGGAACCGACTCACACACCACCATGGTCAACGGTCTTGGTGTCTTAGGTTGGGGTGTTGGTGGGATCGAGGCTGAGGCCGCGATGTTGGGCCAACCAGTGTCGATGCTGATTCCGCATGTGCTCGGCTTCCGCCTCACTGGCTCGCTGCCCGACGGCACGACCGCCACCGATCTGGTTCTCACCATCACTGAGCTGCTGCGCAAACACGGGGTAGTAGGCAAGTTCGTTGAGTTCTACGGCGAAGGTGTTGCTGCCGTTCCGCTGGCCAACCGAGCCACGATCGGCAACATGAGCCCTGAGTACGGGTCAACCGTCGCAATCTTCCCGATCGACGAAGAGACTTTGCGTTACCTGCGTCTCACCGGTCGTCCCGCCTCGCAGGTCGCGTTGGTGGAGGCATACGCCAAGGCCCAGGGGTTGTGGTTCGACCCGCAGCACGAGCCGACCTATTCCGAAATGATCGAACTTGATCTTGCTACGGTCGTGCCGTCGATTGCTGGGCCAAAGCGGCCGCAGGATCGTGTGTCTTTGAGCGATGCGCGTACTGCCTTCGCCGGTGCGCTTGCTGCTTACACCGATGCCCCCGCGCGCACTGCAACCTTCGACATCGATGGCGAGCAAGTCACCGTCGGGCACGGAGCTGTAACCATCGCGGCAATCACGTCTTGCACGAACACCTCGAACCCGTCGGTAATGGTGGCTGCTGGTTTGCTCGCGAAGAAGGCAGTTGAACGTGGCCTCTCGCGTAAGCCTTGGGTGAAGACAACCCTGGCTCCAGGCTCAAAGGTTGTCACCGACTACTACAACAAGGCCGGGCTCACGCCTTACCTTGAGAAGCTCGGTTTCAATCTGGTGGGCTACGGCTGCACCACATGTATCGGTAACTCCGGTCCGCTGCCCAGCGAGGTCAGTGCGGCGGTGCATGCTGAAGACTTGGCTGTTACCGCGGTGCTCTCGGGCAACCGCAACTTCGAAGGACGAATCAATCCCGACGTCAAGATGAACTACTTGGCATCGCCGCCTTTGGTTGTGGCGTATGCGATTGCGGGCACGATGGATATCGATATCACCACCGAGCCACTCGGCGTCGATCCAGATGGACACTCGGTCTATCTGAGTGACATCTGGCCATCGACCGCCGAGGTGCAGACCACTGTCGACTCATGCATCGACGCCGAGATGTTCACGGCTCGGTATGCCGACGTATTCGCCGGTGATGCACTGTGGCGCTCACTCCCTACTCCTAGCGGCAGCACATTCGCCTGGGACCCCGACTCCACATACGTGCGCAAGCCACCGTATTTCGATGGGATGGCCGCTGAGCCCTCGGCTGTCACAGACATCACTGGTGCACGCGTGTTGGCGATGCTCGGCGATTCCGTCACCACCGATCACATCAGCCCAGCTGGTTCGATCAAGGCCGACAGCCCGGCCGGCAAGTACCTCGCCGATCATGGTGTGGCGCGCTCGGACTTCAATTCCTATGGCTCACGGCGTGGAAACCATGAGGTGATGATTCGTGGCACCTTCGCCAACATTCGGCTGCGCAATCAACTGCTGCACGGTGTTGAAGGTGGATTCACTCGCGACTTCACCGCCGTCGATGCCCCGCAGGTCACCATTTACGACGCCGCACAGTCGTACGCTTCAGCCGGCGTGCCACTGGTGATCCTGGCCGGTAAGGAGTACGGGTCTGGTTCCTCACGCGACTGGGCGGCCAAGGGCACTGCGTTGCTCGGGGCTCGCGCCGTTATCGCCGAGTCGTACGAGCGGATTCACCGATCTAACCTCATTGGCATGGGCGTGTTGCCGTTGCAGTACCCGGCTGGTCACACCGCTTCCTCGTTGGGTCTGACGGGCACGGAGGTCTTCGACATCAGTGGTGTCACGGCGCTCAATGACGGCGTCACGCCCGATACCTTGCGGGTGAGCGCGGCTGGCGCTGACGGTACGAGCATCGAGTTCGACGCGGTGCTGCGGATCGATACACCCGGCGAGGCCGACTACTACCGCAACGGCGGGATCCTGCAGTACGTACTTCGCTCCCTTGTTGGCTAAGTTCGGGCCGTGACTTCCGACGCTTCACCTCCGGGCTGGCCGAAGGCTGTACGTTCGCCGCACCTGCCTGGTTGGGAGGAGTCGGCGACCGCGTGGCTGCTTGATTTGTGCCCGGCCGACTACCGCGCGCACGATGTACTACGTCGCTATCCGCTTGTGCTTGTGCGGTTTGCGGCGCACCACGTCATTTCGGCTCGCGAAGGTGCCCGTGAGGCATACGCGGCAGCCAGACGTGAACTCGGAGATCGGGTCGAGCCGGAAGTCATTGAAGCCGCGCTCCGAGCGTTGGAGAGCGAAGGTGCTCGTCTCTCCCGAGCGGTGCGCGAGGTATCGATGGTGGAAGAGGCCCTGCTCGGAACGCGCTGGCGACCCCGCCTCTGATCCTGCGTCCCACTGGTTACGTATCGCCTCGGCCGTGACCCCTGTGGCCAAGGCTGAAACCAACATCACGACTCGACGTCGGTTCAACGTGAGCCGCGACACGTAGGTGGCATCCGGGATGCGCGGGCGCTGCCCATCCCTACACTGGTGACATGTCCCTGCTCGGGCGGATTACCTCGCCTACCGACCTGCAAGCGATGCCGGCTGCTCTCATGCCCGAGCTCGCCGCTGAGATCCGTGCCGAACTGGTGGAGAAGGTAACCCGCACTGGTGGTCACCTCGGCCCGAACCTGGGAGTTGTCGAGCTCACGATCGCCTTGCACCGAGTCTTTCGCTCCCCGACCGATGTGCTGATCTTCGATACCGGCCACCAGGCGTACGTGCACAAGATGCTGACCGGTCGAGCCGACGATTTCGACCAACTTCGCAAGGAGGGTGGCCTGTCGGGCTATCCGAGTCGTGCCGAGTCAGAGCACGACGTCGTTGAGAACTCGCACGCCTCCACCGCACTTGCCTGGGCCGATGGCATTGCCAAAGGATTCGAGCTCACCGGCCAACTCAGCCGTCGACACGTCGTGGGGATCATCGGGGACGGAGCGCTCACCGGTGGGATGGCCTGGGAGGCCATGAACAACATCGCGGCGGCGCCCAAGCGTCCAGTAGTGATCGTCGTCAATGACAATGAGCGCTCGTACTCGCCCACTATCGGTGGGGTTGCGCACCACCTTGCAACACTGCGCACCACACGCGGATACGAACGTTTCCTTGACTGGGGCAAGCGAGTGCTTGGCAAGACGCCAGTTGTCGGCGTGCCGATGTATGAGACTTTGCATGGGCTGAAGAAAGGGCTCAAAGACATCGTCGCCCCGCAGGGGATGTTTGAGGACTTAGGGCTCAAGTACATCGGGCCGGTCGACGGTCATGATGTCGTGGCGCTCGAACATGCGCTGCGCCGAGCACGCGCGTACCAGGGCCCAGTAATCGTGCATGCCATCACCGAGAAGGGCCGTGGCTATCGGCCTGCCGAACTCGATGACGCAGAACGCTTTCACGCAGTCGGGGTCATCGACGCTGAGACCGGACAGCCGCTCTCGACCGGTGGCACGAGCTGGACTTCAGTGTTCGGTGACGAGATCATCTCCGCTGCGCGGCGCAGGCCCGACATCGTGACTGTCACTGCGGCGATGATGGGTCCGGTTGGTCTGGCACGATTCGCTCGAGAGTTCCCAGACCGTTGTTATGACGTTGGGATCGCTGAGCAACACGCGGCCACTAGCGCTGCGGGGATGGCGTATGCCGGGCTTCATCCCGTGGTTGCCATCTATGCGACCTTCATGAACCGGGCTTTCGACCAAGTGATCTTCGACTGTGCGCTGCACCGAGCCGGTGTCACGTTCGTACTCGACCGCGCAGGAATCACCGGCGATGACGGCGCAAGTCACAACGGCATGTGGGACATCTCGCTCCTGTCCATAGTTCCGGGTATATCGATTGCTGCCCCGCGAGACGAAGCCACTCTGCGTGAAGAACTTGGCGAAGCTCTCGAAGTCTCAGACCACCCCACCGTCGTCCGGTTCCCGAAGGGTGCGGTCGCGGCCCCTATCGCGGCGATCGAACGTGTGGGTGGGGTCGATGTACTACGACGAGACGCCGACTCGACCGTGCTCCTAGTTTCGGTTGGCGCGTTTGCCTCGCTGTGCCTTGAGGTGGCGGAACGCCTTGCAGATCAAGGCATCGGCGTGACCGTGATTGATCCCCGCTGGGTGATTCCTGTTCCCGATGCCTTGGTCGATCTTGCACGCAGTCATCGACTCGTCGTCACTGTTGAGGACAACGTCCGTACGGGTGGTGTTGGCAGCGCGGTGTCATCGGCATTGCGTGCGGCCGATGTCGACGTGCCCTGCCGTGATGTCGGTATCGCGCCAAAGTTTCTCGAACAGGCATCGCGTGTGTCGTTGCTGGCTCAACTCGGGCTCACCGCGCAGGACATCTCGCGTGGCATCGTCGAGACCGTGGCTCGATTCGACAACGTCACCACGTCGTCCGACGATCGTGATGCTGCGAGCGACATCACCATCGTCACCGAGACAGAGCACGGGATCGAATAGCCCGGTCGCGCGAGTCAGGCCTGGCGTGACGCTGGCCGGCTCGGTTCATCCGGTGCAGGGTCGGCAAGTGACTGGCCGATCGGTCGTCCTCCCGCGCGAACCATGGCAATCTCGTCAGCGGTGATCAGGATGGGCCGGTCAAAGCCGCGTGTGTCTGGATCGGTGAGTTGGGCTGCTGAGATTGCGAACGCCGGGTCAACTCGACCGAGGTCGAGCCAGCCGCGATCGCGACTGGGCACTGCTGCAGTGCGCATTCCTTGACCGTCGAGGAGCACATGACGAAAGTGCGCGTTAGCTAGCAGGGTGATGACATCGGCATCGCCCAGGGAGCGAAGCACGGCCGATGGATCGCGTCGGAGTCGATCGGCAGCTAGTTGGGCCATGTCGTCGAGGTAGCGGTGCGCCCGACCGGTGGCGATATCGAGGTCGATGCCAGCCGCGGTGAGGACTCCAAAGGGGAGTAGACCAACTGAATCGGGGTCAAGGTGGCCGTCGTCATCGACTCCGCGCATCGCCAAGCCCACATCGACCGCCCCGCCTAGCACCGAGTGCAACGCCCAGCCCGAGCCAGGATGGAGAGCGTGATCTCGTGGCAGAGCTCTTGGCCTAATCACAGAAATGACCCGGTTTTGGCGGGCCGGTCGGTCAGGGCCACTCAGCCAGGTGTCGAGCACAATCCTGAGCCGCAGCCACCTCGCAAGCCGTCGTCGCACAGTGTGCGAGGGGAGCCCGGTGTTGGCGGCTGCGCTCGCCAATTCGGACCACGTGATCTGTACGCCCTCGAACCCAGCGCCTGGATGTGCGATGCCGTCGGGCCCGATGTCGAAGTCTGCGAGCGGGCCCCTATCGAGCAGAATGACGGCCAGCACCTCGCGGCGCAAGGGTGTCGGATCGAAGGTGTCCGTCATAGCAATGACCATATGGGATTGTGTTGCGCTGCAACGCCATCGGACGGGTGAGGAAGGTTCACGTTTCGCTCTGCCCAAGCGCCGTGATCACGCAGCGGGTGCAGTGGGCAGGCTTGCTACGCCGGGCGCCAGGAATCGTCGCCCGGTGACCCGTTCGCTGGTTCCCGTGCGATCCAGATAGGGGGTAATACCGCCCAGATGGAAGGGCCAACCGGCCCCGAGCATCATGCACAAATCGATATCCTGCGGTTCGGCCACGACGCCGTCATCGAGCATGAGCCTGGCTTCTTGGGCCATCGCATCGAGGGCTCGCTGTCGCAACTGCTCGGCGGTTGACGCAGAGTTGCCGACGACCAGCAGGCCGGTCACCTCGTCGGTGAGTCGCGGCACGGCGCCATCCCAGGTGAGGAGTCGGGTGATTCCAGCGTCAACGATGCGCTGTTGATTCGGAGATACCAAGTACCGATCAGGGAAGGCTAGGTGCATCGTCTCGGACACGTGAAGAGCCACCCCAGGCCCGACGAGTTGCAGGAGAAGGAAAGGCGAGATCGGGAGCCCGAGAGGATCGAGGGCATGTTCGACGATGTCGAACGGGGTGCCTTCGTCGAATGCTGCGATCACCTCCCCGAGGAAGCGAATCAGGATCCGGTTGACCACAAACGCCGGGGCGTCGTGCACTAGGACGCACGACTTCTTCAGGGCCTTGCCAACTGCGAAGGCGGTTGCGAGTGCGACCTCGTCGGTGAGTTCGGTACTGGCGATCTCCAGGAGTGGCATCTTGGCGACCGGGTTGAAGAAGTGGAAGCCAACCACGCGCTCGGGGTGCGCCAGACCGCGCGACATCTCGGTCACCGAAAGCGATGAGGTGTTGGTTAGCAGCAGGCAAGTCGCGGAGATATGCGTCTCAAGCTCGGCGAAGATCTCGCGTTTGAGTTCCAGCTTCTCGAAGACAGCCTCGATCACAAGGTCGGCATCGGCGAAATCGGCTTTGGTCGTTGTGCCTGATACCAGGGCGCGGAGCCGATTTGCCTTGTCGTTGCTGAACTTTCCCTTTGCCTGCAACGTGTCGATCTCATTTCGCACGTAGCCCACGCCAGTGTCGACCCGCTCTTGGTCGAGGTCGGTCATGACGACGGGGACTTCGAGGCGCTGCGCGAAAAGCAGGGCCAGTTGGCTGGCCATCAGGCCAGCGCCCACGATTCCAACCTTGGTGATGGGCCTCGCCAGGGCCGGGTCAGGTGCGCCGACGGGTCGCTTGGCTCGACGTTGCACCAGATCGAAGGCGTAGAGACTGGCTCGGAACTCGTCGCTCATGATCAATTCGGCGAGCACGTCGTCCTCGGCAGCGAAACCGGCATCGGGAGTCCGGTTGCGGGCCTGGTCGATCAGATCGAGCGCGCGCTCAGCGGCTGGAGCAGAGCCGTGGAGGGCTGCCGAAACGAGTTCGCGACCTTCGGTGATGGCGTCATCCCATTCAGCGCCGGTGTCGACAAGTGGGCGCGATGGCGTGACCTCGCCCGCGACTACGGCGGCCGCCCACCTCAGCGACTGGACCAAGAAGTCAGCGGGCTCGAACATCGCGTCTGCGATGCCTAGCGTCGCTGCCTGCCTGGGGTTGAGCATCCGGTTTTGACTCAGCGGATTCTCGACGATGACCTTGATCGCATTCTTGGCACCGATGAGCCGCGGAAGAAGGTAAGCGCCACCCCAGCCGGGCACGAGGCCGAGCGCGACCTCGGGGAACGCGATCAGCCCGGCACCGCTCGAGACGGTGCGGTACGTGCAATGGAGAGCGATTTCGAGACCGCCGCCGAGAGTGGCACCGTTGAGCAATGCGAAAGTCGGCACTGGAAGCTCGCCGAGCCGCCGAAACACCCTGTGTCCCATGGCACTTAGCTGCCGAGCTTGCTCAAGATCGTGAAGGCGCGGAACTCCGGTTAGGTCGGCACCGACCGCGAAGACGAACGGCTTTCCCGTGATGGCAAGGGCAACAATCTGGCCAGCCTTCGCTGCGGTCTCGGCGGCGTCGATTGCTGAGTCGAGGGAAGCAAGACCAGCGATGCCTAGCGTGTTGGGTTTGGTGTGGTCGTGGCCGTTGTCGAGGGTGATGAGTGCGGCTCTCGCACCGGTGCCCGGGAGCGCGACGATTCGCAGAAGCGATTGGGTCACCACCTCGTCCGGGGCGGCGGCGATAGTGGAGTCGGTGATCGTGGAGGCGGTCTCGGTGCCTGTGCTCATGACGTCCGCCCATCGAAGTGTGGGTTCTCCCAGATGACCGTGCCACCCATGCCCAGGCCAATACACATGGTCGTGAGGCCATATTGGACTTCAGGGCGACGCTCGAAACTCTTTGCCAGATATGCCATCAGGCGGATCCCGGATGACGCCAGCGGATGACCCACAGCTATAGCCCCGCCGAATGGATTGACTCGAGGATCGTCATCAGAGAGCCCGAAGTGGTCGAGGAAGGCGAGCACTTGAACGGCGAAGGCCTCGTTGATCTCGAATAGACCGATGTCCTCGATAGTGAGCCCCGCTTTGGCCAGAGCCTTTTGGGTCGACGGCACCGGGCCAAGGCCCATGACTTCAGGCTCGACTCCGGCGTAGGCGAATGAGACCAGACGAGCCTTGATGGACAGCTCTAGTTCGCGGGCAGTGTCGGCGCTGGCCAACACCGCCGCAGTCGCTCCGTCGTTGAGACCCGCGCTGTTTCCAGCCGTGACCCGGCCGTGAGCGCGAAAGGGAGTCTTCAACGCGGCGAGTGCGGCCAGGCTTGTGCCTGGGCGAGGTGGCTCGTCGATAGTGGCGACGCCCCAACCCTGCTGAGCGTCGCGAATCGCAACGGGGGCCAGATCGGCTGGGATGACCCCGTCGGCGTAGGCCTTGGCGGTCTTTTCCTGGCTGCTCAAGGCGAACTCGTCGGCCCGTACTCGGCTCAGGTGTGGCAATCGGTCATGCAAGTTCTCGGCGGTCTTACCCATCACCAGCGCTTCGGTGTCGACTAGGTGCTCAGCGACGAACCGCGGATTCGGGTCGATACCTTCGCCCATCGGGTGTCGGCCCATGTGTTCGACCCCACCTGCGACGACGACGTCGTAGGCACCGAACGCGATGCCGCCGGCGAGGTTAGTCACCGCGGTCATGGCACCGGCGCACATTCGATCCACTGACTGGCCGGGTACCGATCTAGGGAAGCCGGCGAGGATTCCCGCGGTGCGGCCCAGGGTCAAGCCCTGATCGCCGATCTGAGTTGTGGCGGCAACAGCCACATCGTCGATGCGGTCGGGGGAGAGGGTGGGGTTGCGCCTCAGCAACTCTCGGAAGGCGGCTACGACGAGATCATCGGCTCTGGTCTGGGCGTAAAGGCCGTTGGCCCCAGCCTTCCCGAACGGCGTACGAACTGCGTCGACTAGTACGACGTCGCGGATCGGACGACTCATGGGTGCTCCTTACAGCTGGGTGTTGTTACCCGTGGGTAACACAGATCCTACGTTGTCTCAGCAGGCACGACCCGGTGGATGGCTCGCATGGGCTAGGAGTCGCCCGGCGATGTTGTGGTTCCGACAGTGGGGGACGGGGCGGGTGCGGTGACAATCGCACCTGCTCGTTGGGGACGAAGGTAGATCGAGAAAACGACTGCTAGATAGCTGACCCAGGTAATGAGCTGCAGCCAGGTGGTCACCGGGTCGAAGTGGAAGAAGCCGCCGAGGACAGTTCCCAGCGGGCTGGTCTCAGAGACGGTGTCACTGACATCGAAGGCGATATTGGCTGAACCTGGCAGCCAGCCGGCTTCCTGAAGGTCGCGCACGGCGTAGGCAAGTACTCCTGCGGCTACGACGATGAGCAGGGCACCGGTCCAGGTGAAGAATGAGGCCAGGTTTAGCCGCAGCGAGCCTCGGTAGAACGCCCAGCCGATGAGCACCGCCGTACCGATCCCAAGTAGTGCACCGCCCAGCGCGGGAATGGTGCCTGAGCTGGCGTTGGTGGCGGCCCATAAGAAGAGCGCGGTTTCCAAGCCTTCGCGAAGCACAGAGGCAAAGGCGACAAAGGCGAGTGCGATGCCGCCTGCATTCAATGCACTGTCGAGGCGTCCGTGGAGTTCGCCACGCATTTCCCTGGCGGTGCGTCGCATCCAGAAGACCATCCAGGTGACCAAGCCCACCGCGATGATCGAGACGATTCCGGCAAACGCGTGCTGGGCTTGATCGGATAGGGAATGTGAGGTGAGGGTTAGTACGCCGCCAAAGGCGAGCGACAGCACGATCGCGGCGCCGGTGCCCAGCCAAAGGTAGGGGAGGCGGTGCTGATTTCCCGTCTTCACGACGTACGCGACCAAGATCCCGACTACGAGGGCGGCCTCAAGGCCCTCTCGGAGTCCGATCAAGTAATTCGCGAGCACGTCAACTCCCTCACAAGGTAGGTAAGGCTCACCTAACCACAGGTCGGCGCGGACACTCAAATCGGGCAGCGGACAGACGGGTCAATCGGCCCGGCCTAAGGCTGTGCTGGTTCGTTTGAGTCCAGCGGCGCTGGGTCGGCTGGTGGGATCGGCACTGATTCGACGGGCTGTGGCTCGCGAAATGCCATGACCACGGCATCGGTAGCCTGTGCGATTTGCCAGGGGCGGGCACCGCCTGCGGCCAATGCCGCACTAACGCGGGTCTGTGCCTCCAGCGGCTCGACGGTGTCGATGTCCGCTGGCGGGCTCCAGAGCACCCGACGAACCAGATCCGGTGAGATCAAGTTCTCGACTGGCATCGAGACACGTTCCGCTACGGCAGCGAGATTGATCCGTGCCGACGCGAGTCGGGCGGAGGCGACTGGGTCACGATCGGCCCACGCGCGGGGCGGGGGTGGACCTTCTGCGGGCAGCGAGGTCGCTGGTAGCGCGGAATCGGGAAGTGCCAAGGCAGCTTCGGTCGCGTTCTGCCAGTCGGCGAGATGTCTACGTGCGCCTCTACCAGCGAAGGCTGGCAGGAAGGATAGGTCTGGCGCCGCCGGACCTATCGCGGCAGTTGCGGCCGCCACCACTGCACTATCGGGCAGGACCCGACCCGGTGAGGTGTCGCGGCGACGAGCGATCTCGTCGCGCCGCTCCCACAGTGCTCGAATGACGGCAAGCTGACGTGGGCGTCGTACCTTGTGCATCCCTGACGTGCGACGCCATGGATCGATCCGCGCCGGAGTGGCAGGTGCGTCGCGGATGGCGTCAAATTCCTCACGGGCCCAAGCCATTTTGCCGGTCTCGATGAGTTCTGCCTCCAGCGCATCGCGCAGTTCGACGAGGAGTTCGACGTCAAGTGCGGCATAACGCAGCCACGGCTCAGGCAATGGTCGAGTGGACCAGTCCGCAGCGGAATGCTCCTTGGCTAGCGAGAAGCCGAGAACGTCGTCGAGCAGGGTCGAGAGCCCAACGCGTGGATAGCCCAGAAGCCGGCCGGCCAGTTCGGTGTCAAAGAGCGACGCGGGGGTGAGGCCGATCTCGCGCAGGCACGGCAGGTCTTGGGATGCCGCATGCAAGACCCACTCGGTGCCGGCAAGAGCCTCAGCGAGCGGCTGGAGGTCTGTGACTGCAATGGGATCGATGAGATGCGAGCCGCTACCGGCTCGTCGGAGTTGGATCAGGTAGGCACGCTGGCCGTAGCGGTATCCAGAGGCGCGCTCCGCATCCAACGCCACTGGGCCGGTGCCGCTAGCAAGTGCTAATGCTGCAGCAATCAAGGCCTTGGTCGTCTCGACCACCGGCGGGACGCCTTCACGCGGAGTCAACAGCGGGATAGCGGTGGATTGAGTGGGAACCTCGGCAGAGGTTTCTGGGACGTCGAGAAGCGACACGTCAGCGTCGTTCACCTCGTCCACAAGCACCACGATAGAGCCGTTTGCTCACAAAAGATGATCCGGAGGCCCCGTGAAGGCTTGCCGGGTCACTCTTGCAGGGTTAGTTGACGACTCCACTGCGCATCGACATCGCGACCATCTCAGCGCGATCACCGGTGCCAAGCTTGCGGGCGATACGAGCCAGGTGGCTCTTGACCGTCAACGATGAAAGTCCAAGTGACTCGCCGATGTCCTTGTTCGAGCGTCCCTCAGCGACCAGCTGGACAACCTCAACCTCGCGAGCTGACAGTTCGTCTGGTGCTCCAGTGCGTGGTCGGGGCCGAGCAGAGGGCGCGATGGGGGCCAGGGCTTCTTCGGGGGTCACGACGTAGCAGCGAATTCCGGCACCAAGGGCGGCCCGAACCGCGTAAGGATCGTCGCGGACGGTCAGCAAGACGACACGACGCCAACCAGCGGCACGCAGATCTGCCAGCAGCGGCAGAGCCGGGCCGTCGGAAAGACCACCTTCGATGATCACCAAGTCGCGGGGACCCTCGTAAAAGCCACGAACACGCGCCTCAGCGCCACTTGCGGCCTCGATGACCTCGCGAGCACCGAGTAGGCGCAGCCGGGAGACCAAAGCTTGGCGACGCGAAGTCGATTCGGCGACGACTAGTGCGGTGAACTTCGCACGGGGCATCGGGATCCCAGATCCAGAACGCTCTATAACTGCGACCACGACGACACTCCTTGACGGTTTTACCGACCGGACCAATCCGGCTTACACAAGGCCTATCGACGCAACCTGGCCAAACCTTGACCCATTAGGGGAGGCAAATGCGGACACTGCGGTCACCCGATGGGGTGATTGCGAACTAATGAGGGCAATCGCAGCCGGCTAGGCGCCGGTCGGGGGCGAGGTTCAGCGTCGACGTGAGAGCAACAGCGAGGACACGCCTGGAGGCAACGGCGGTAGCCCTGCGATGCGGCTCAGGACATCGCTCCACGCTTGCAAGTGTGGGCCGATGTCGTCGGTGGCCGGGGTCCAGGACGCACGGACCTCGACATCGCCTTGCGGTGGCCGCTCACCGATTGCACCGAAGGATTGCGATGCTGTGCGCGTAACCGTTCCTGATTCGGCGCGGAATTGGGCGCCTCGTTCCTCAAGCGCCTCGAGCAACCACGACCACGCAACCTCGGTGAGCATCGGGTCAGATGCGATATCAAGTTCAACAGTGCCCTTGGCGAAGGTGACGAGGCGAAACTGTCCGTCCCACGGTTCCTGCCCATCCGGATCGTGCAGCAAGACAAAGCGCCCCGAGGCTGCTTCGTCGGCATCGTCGTCGTTGGCCAAGAGCACCTCGGCTTGGATTGCCACCGCAAACGGAGAGAGTCGCTGGGGGGCCGGGGTCTCCTCGATCGACACCTCGGGCCGGAGTTCAACTCCGTGCAAGCTGTCCAGCGCGCGCGCGAACGATGCAGGTACTGCTCCCGCTTGGGGGTCAGCGCCGGTCCCGCGTCCTCTAGCACCCATGGCTTGAGACTAGGTCGACTTCCGCGCTGGGGGAGGGACGTCAGGTCATCGTCGGCGAGTCGTTCGTATCGAGTCGCGGTGCGGCAACTGCCCCGGTGCTTGCCCCGGTGCGGGCTCCTTGCTGGCTGGGCGCTGGCCCCGGTTCGACGTCCTCGCGGTCAGATGACACGATCGACAACGTGAACCCTGGCGATAGCAACCCCAGCGAGCCAACAGCACAGCCTGTTGGATCACTTCCGACGAGTCATCCACTGGTCGATGGCCGCACGTCTAACTCTCCGCTCTTGCTGGCTGCGCGTCGTAAGCCGGTTCCGCACACGCCCGTGTGGTTCATGCGGCAGGCGGGTCGATCTTTGCCCGAGTACCGAGCTATCCGCGAAGGCACGGCCATGCTCGAGTCATGTTTCACTACCGACCTCGTGGTCGAGATCACACTGCAGCCGGTTCGTCGCTACGGCGTTGATGCGGCAATCTTCTTCAGCGACATCGTCGTTCCACTCAAAGCCATTGGGATTGACCTCGATATCGTGCCTGGAGTTGGCCCAGTGGTGGCGCAGCCATTCCGATCGGCGACCGACGTTGGTCGGCTTCGTGATCTCACAGCGGAGGATGTTGCGCCGATCCTCGCTGCGGTCACCGCCCTGACCGGAGAACTAGGCAGCACCCCTTTGATCGGTTTCGCGGGAGCCCCGTTCACGTTGGCGTCGTACTTGGTTGAGGGTGGACCAAGCCGCGACCACGCTCACACCAAGGCGCTGATGTATGGCGCTCCTGACATATGGCATGCGCTACTTGACCGACTCGCGGTGATCGCGGGTGAGTTCCTTCGTCAGCAAGTACTGGCCGGGGCCAGCGCGGTGCAACTGTTCGACTCATGGGTCGGGGCTTTGTCGCCCCGCGACTACCGGCAGTACGTGCAGCCCCACTCTCGCAAAGCGTTGGGAGCAGTCGCCGATCTTGACGTGCCACGAATCCACTTCGGGGTAGGTACGGGGGAGTTGCTTGTCGATATGCGCGACGCCGGCGCTGACGTTGTGGGTGTCGACTTCCGGGTGCCGCTAGCGGAGGCGTCACGACGAGTCGGTTCCGAACATGCGCTCCAAGGCAACCTGGACCCAGCCATTCTCTTCGCTGGCAATGACGCCGTGGATGCTCAAGTGCGACAGGTCCTTGCGGACGCAGCCGACCTTCCTGGGCACATCTTCAATCTCGGACACGGGGTGCTCCCAGCAACCGACCCCGACGTCCTGGCTCGAGTCGTCGACCTCGTCCACTCGTCGACTGCGCATTGAGATGCGATGACCCAGACACCCGAGCACACCCGACGTCCGCGCGTCGTAGTTGTTGGTGGCGGAATTTCCGGGCTCGCTGCTGCTTGGCGCCTATGCCGAGAACGTCACGACCTCGACGTCGTCGTCCTTGAATCTTCGCCTCGGTTTGGTGGAGTGCTGCGAGTGGCCGAATTGGAGGGCATCGCGCTCGACGAGGGCGCGGAATCGATGCTCGCCACAAGGCCCGAGGCCGTTGCGCTGGCACGTGAAGCAGGTCTGAGCGCTGACATCGTGCATCCGGCAGTCACGTCGCCGTCTCTGCTCGTCAATGGCAACCTCGTGCCGCTCCCCAGCGGTCTAGTCATGGGGGTACCGACCGAGCTCGATGCCATCGCGGTCAGCGGAGTCCTTTCACCGCAAGCACTTGCGCGACTCCCACTCGATCACGTCATGCCAGCCACTGAGATTGGTGACGACATCGCGTTGGGCGAATACGTCGAACGTCGGCTCGGCGCCGATGTTGTTGATCGCCTAGTTGCGCCGATCATGATGGGGGTCTACGCCGATAACCCGATGCTCGTCTCGATGCGTGCGGCGGCTCCAAGTTTGTTCGAGGCAGCAAAAGGCGAGCGCTCGCTACTGGCTGCCGCTCGGTCTGCGCGACGAGCGCCTAGCGGGCCGGTGTTCGCCGGTATCCGCGGTGGTGTCGGTCGCCTTCCGCAGGCCCTCGCAGAGGGATTGGAACGCGCTGGGGCGCAATTGATCACCGACGTCACGGTTCGATCGATTCGGCGTACGACCTCGGGCTGGGAGTTGGAGACGGGCTCGGCAGCCGAGCCTTCACTGATGTCAGCCGATGCGATCGTTCTCGCGGTGCCAGCACCAGTCGCGGCACGACTGCTGCAAGGGCTGACGCCGGCCGCTGATGAGTTGGCGGCCATCGAGACCACATCGGTGGCAGTGGTGTCGATGTTGTACCGCACCGCAGACCTCCCAGGCTCCGACCTGCCAACGGGTAGTGGCTATCTCGTGCCGCCGTCTGAACGTCGCCACGTGAAAGCGGCAACTTTCTCATCGCACAAGTGGCAGTGGGTCGCAGACTTGGCAGCTCCGAAAGGATTCGCCGTCGTTCGCTGTTCCCTGGGCCACGCGCAAGACATCGAAGTCCTGCAACGCGAGGACTCCGAACTCACCGCGGTGGCATCAGATGACTTCGGCTTCGTTGCTCGGCTGGGCCGTGCGCGACCGGTTGCTTCACGGGTGTCGCGCTGGGGTGGGGCCTTGCCGCGATATGCAGTTGGGCACGTTGACAGGGTGCAGCGGATCACCGACGCGGTGCAACAGCTACCTGGCTTGGCAGTGTGTGGTTCGACCTACGACGGCGTGGGCATTGCCGCGTGTGTGGGCCGCGCAGATGTGGCGGCTACCTGGATTTCCCAGCGGCTCGCCGCAGACGGACAATGGCACCATGACTGACTCGAAGCCTTCGGCAGCAGCCAAGAAGGCAACATCTGGTAAGCGACCTGGGCAGGGCAAGAAGGCCAAGGAAATCAATCAGATGAGCCGCTATACAAGTTGGTCGGTGTTCCGCGCCGCACGCCCCCTGGGTCATGCGGATCGAGCAGTGCTCGTCGCTGAACTTGAATCGCTGGTGGCCGAATGGGCCGTGCGCGATGTGGTCGTCCGAGGTTGGTATGACGTCGCAGCGTTGCGCGCAGATGCTGACATCGTTCTGTGGATGCATGCCGAGACCTCAGACGCGCTTCAGGACGCGTATCACCAGTTCCGCCGTACTGCGCTAGGTGCTGCGCTCGAGCCGGTCTGGTCGCAGATGGCCTTGCATCGGCCGGCCGAGTTCAACAAGTCGCACGTGCCGGCCTTCCTTGCCGACGAGCAGGCTCGGAACTACGTGTGCATCTATCCGTTCGTGCGCTCCTACGAGTGGTACCTGCTGCCGGATGAAGAGCGCCGCGAAATGCTTGTCGAACACGGACAAATGGGTCGCGAGTTCGCCGATGTCCGTGCCAATACCGTGTCATCGTTCGCACTAGGAGACTACGAGTGGATCCTCGCCTTCGAAGCTGATGAGCTGCATCGCATCGTCGACCTGATGCGTCACTTGCGCGCGTCTAAGGCACGTATGCATGTGCGCGAGGAGATCCCGTTCTACACCGGGCGTCGGCGAGAGATCGCCGACTTCGTAGCAGACCTGCCGTAACTACTCGATCGGCTGCAACTTCAGGCTGATCGAGTTGATGCAGTAGCGCTGGTCAGTAGGCGTTCCGTAGCCTTCACCAGAGAACACGTGCCCGAGGTGGCTGCCACACGACGCACAACGCACTTCCACGCGACGCATGCCCATGGTGAAATCTTCGATTTCAACCACTGACTCGCCTGCTAGTGGTGACCAGAACGACGGCCAGCCGCAGTGCGAGTCGAACTTGGTGTCGCTGGTGAACAACTCGGCGCTGCACGCTCTGCATGAGTAGGTGCCGCGAGTCTTTGTATCGGTGTACTCACCGACATACGGACGCTCAGTGCCGGCCTGACGAAGCACGTGGTACTCGTCGGGGGTTAACCGCTCGCGCCATTGCGCATCTGGCTTGATGACCTCGTACGCCTGACCATCTGGCTTCGTCTCGGGCAACTGCCCTCCATGCATGCTCATGTTCTGACCGTACGGCGCATCGGGGTCGACGGCCAGTGGGAGATCGCATGTGGCGCGCATCATGTCTGCTGCTTTGCCGCTGGGCTGGATGGTGCAATGGTTGTGTTACGCCGAGATTGAGGTTCGTTCTTGCTGTGGTAGTTATCCTGGAAATGGTTGTCCCCATTGGGGTTTCGGGGTTTACAACTGTCAGTGGCCTGTGCCATAATAATACACATGTACGACGGTCGAGTTACCCTGCGAACCCAGCTAGCCGACGCTGTTGCCACAGCAGCCGCTACTGCTGCGTTGATCGC
>Ga0194035_1000028_pt1 | contig 90146 bp, 93 predicted proteins | sample JunL2320m_MetaG_FD_148680 | JGI IMG/M metagenome (GOLD analysis project Ga0194035, IMG submission 148680) | Anoxic zone freshwater microbial communities from boreal shield lake in IISD Experimental Lakes Area, Ontario, Canada - Jun2016-L239-20m | ecosystem: Environmental > Aquatic > Freshwater >...
GAGTTCCTCTGTGTGGTCGAGCCCGCTTGGCGATCAGAGGACGAGGAAGTGCTGGAGTAGCGCTGGTGTGGGTTAAATTCACAAAGAGGGAGAGTGGTTTGTGAAGGCGAAGATTGCCGTGTTAGCCGGTGATGGAGTGGGTCAAGAGATCGTCCCTGAGGCCGTGAAGGTGCTGAAGGCTGTGGCCAAGAAGTTCGAGCACAAGTTCGAGTTTCAATCCGCTGATGTCGGTGGGCAGGCTATCGACAAAGTGGGTGTTCCGCTTCCTCAGGAAACGCTGACCCTGGCCAAACAGAGTGACGCGGTCTTGCTTGGCGCAGTAGGCGGTCCTAAGTGGGAGGGGTTGGAGTATAGCTTGCGTCCGGAACGCGCACTGTTAGGCTTGCGAGAGCACTTGGGCCTCTACGCAAATTTACGGCCGGCGAAGCTGTATCCAATGTTGGCCGATGCCTCCACACTGAAACGTGAGGTGATCGAGGGGATCGATATCCTCGTCATTCGTGAACTGACCGGCGGTATCTACTTCGGGAAACCAAAAGGGATCGAGAAGTTGCCGAATGGAAGCGAGCGAGGTGTCAACACCGAAGTCTATACCACTGAAGAGATCCAACGCATTGCAAAAGTGGCATTTGAGGCGGCCAGAAAACGCCGGAAAAAGGTGACGTCTGTCGATAAAGCGAACGTTCTGGAGTCATCTGAGCTGTGGCGTCGTGTCGTCATTGAGACCCACAAGGGCTATCCGGATGTGGAGTTGAGCCATATCTATGTCGATAATGCGGCGATGCAACTTGTGCGCAACCCGCGGCAGTTCGATGTGATGCTCTGCAACAATATATTCGGTGACATTCTGAGCGATGAAGCCGCGATGTTGACCGGGTCTATCGGTATGTTGCCGTCGGCCAGCATCGGCGCGCAGGTCGGATTGTTCGAGCCGATTCATGGCAGCGCGCCTGATATTGCGGGGAAGAATGTGGCGAATCCCATTGCAACGATTGCTTCGGCGGCTATGATGCTGTCCTATGCCTTCAAGTTGGATAAGGAAGCCGCCGCCATCGAAGAGGCGATCGTGAAAGCCCTTGATTTTGGCTATCGGACGAAAGATATTCACAGCCCTGGTACTCGCCTTGTCACTACGATGGAGATGGGTGAAGTTATCTTGCAATATCTGAACTAGCAAGACTTATGAGGCAGATGAGTACAGGTCTTAACGCCGGATTGATCCGGACCGTTGCCGGCATTGGAGTTCCTGGCTGGTCCGGCGACGGAGCCGGGGCGATTGCCGCTTGCTTGAATGAGCCGAAGAGTCTCACGGTCGATATAGAGGGTAACCTGTTCATCGCCGACTCGGAGAACCACGTCGTTCGGAAAATCGACATGAAGACCCAATGTATCAGGACGGTAGCCGGGTGCACCCAGGGAGTCAGATCTGAAGTGAATCGTGTTTCGCCTGTTGCGGTGGCCGAGGGAGCAGGGGATGACGATCCTTTCGCAGAAACCGGCGCGATTGATTCTCACGCCTTTACCCAGCAGACTGACTTAAGTGGGACCGTGCGGTATGTTGTGACTGGTACAATGCCGACAAAGCGCTTCAGTGGCGACGGTGGCCCTGCGGATCAAGCTCTGTTGAATTTCCCGACTGCGGTTGTGGTCGATCGGGCAGGGCACCTCTACATTGCGGATACGCTGAACCATCGGGTGCGGCGAGTGGAGTCCGGTACCGGACTGATCACAACCATTGCCGGCGTCGGCCAGCCTCGGTGCTTTGGTGACGGGGGATTGGCCGTAGAGGCTGGATTGAACGAACCGGCTGCTTTAGCGGTGAGCGACAGGGGCGTCCTCTATATTGCCGACCAGAGTAACAACCGCGTGAGGGCGGTGGATTTGGCCACCGGAGTGATTTCTACGGTCGCAGGGACAGGAACGGTTGCGTACAATGGAGACGATATGGCCGCGGTGGAAACCGGTCTAGCCGGTCCAAGCGGATTGGCGCTTACGGCAGATGGCACGTTGTTTATTGCCGATAGTTTCAACGGAAGGATTCGCGCCGTCGATCCTGTCACCGGCTTCATACGAACTGTGGCCGGTGATGGTGGTGAGTATAAATATCAGGGTCCGGATGAGCCGCCCAGCCGCAGCCTCTCTCGGCCATCGGGGATTGCATTGGATGAAGAGGGGAATCTCTTCTTTACCGATTCGGACAATCATCTGGTGCGGCGATGGGATCGGATCACTGGAGGGATTGAACGTATTGCTGGCATTGGTGTGGCCAGCTACGGGGGTGATGAGAGCACGGCTTTCGAAGCAAGCTTGAGTTACCCGTTTGGAATCGTGATGGGTCGTGCGGGGCATTTGCTCGTAGCCGATACGTTCAATCATCGCATTCGTGAGATCGCGCTGTAGGCAGGAACGAGGCTCATGTTGAAAAAGAAAGCAGGATATGTCGTGGCGGTTGTCGGTGCGACCGGGGCGGTCGGCACAGAAATGATCGAGGTGCTTCAGGAGCGGAAGTTTCCCGTCGCACGTCTGGTCCCTCTCGCATCGGCTCGTTCGGCCGGCGGTACGGTGACATTTGAGGGGAATGAGGTATCAATTGAGGTTTTGACGAAGGATTCGTTTGCCGGCGTAGACATCGCACTTTTTTCTGCCGGGGCGGATCTCAGTCGAGAGTTTGCTCCGATCGCAGTGAAGGCCGGTGCGGTGGTGATCGATAATAGTGCTGCCTGGAGGATGACGCCTGAAGTGCCTCTCGTGGTGCCTGAGGTGAACGCGCACGACATTCAATGGCACAAGGGGATCATCGCCAATCCGAATTGTTCTACGATTCAAATGGTCGTGGCGTTGAAACCTTTGCACGATGAGGCCAGGATCAAGCGGATTGTCGTCACGACCTTTCAATCGGTCTCCGGCACGGGGAAAGACGCTATGGATGAACTGATGACGGAATGCCAAGATCTGCTGAGCTTCAAGTCGGCGAGTCCCAAGGTCTATCCCTATCAGATCGCCTTCAATTGCCTGCCTCATATAGACGATTTTCTTCCGTCAGGCTATACGAAAGAAGAGATGAAGATGGTCCATGAGACAAGAAAGATCATGGGCGACCAGTCGATTCATGTGACGGCGACGACCGTGCGGGTTCCTGTGTATGTTGGACATTCGGAAGCGGTCAACATTGAGACTGAGCGGAAATTATCGGCCAATGATGCCCGCGCCATTCTTTCCACCGCGCCCGGAGTGCTGCTCTATGATGATCCGGCACATAAGATCTATCCCATGCCGTTGGAGGTGGCCGGGAAGGATGAGGTCTATGTCGGTCGCGTTCGTGAAGATGAATCGATCGCCAATGGTCTCAATCTGTGGGTAGTGGCGGATAATTTGCGCAAAGGGGCCGCGCTCAATGCCGTGCAAATCGCAGAGCATTTAGCGCGAGACTGATGGCTGAGTGGGGGAATCTAGGCAAGGTCATCATTGGAGTCGGGCTATGTGTGGTGTTGGTCGGCCTGTTGTTGCTGATCGCAGACCGCGTTCCAGGAATTGGGAATCTCCTAGGCTGGTTCGGTAAGCTTCCCGGCGATATCTCCATTCGGCGAGATAACTTCAGTTTCTCATTTCCGCTCGCAACCAGCCTGCTCCTCAGTGTCATCCTAAGTCTGGTATTCTATTTACTATCATGGATCTTTCGCCGGTGAAGCAATCGAAGGGCGGAGTATGCCGAGCCATCTTGGCCGGAGCATGCCTTCTTGCACTGTCATCGGAGGTGGAGGCAGCCGAGCCGCTTCGAGTCCTGTTGTCAGCCGACGTGCCTCGGATTGATGTTCGTGCAGACAGCTCTTTGTGGGTGAAGGATGCAAAAGGCCGTACTCAGACTCTGCAGGCGCCGGTTCAGGTTGTAGCCGCTGAATCCGGGTTTTTGCTGAACGGCGTTCGCATGCAGACGGAACAGCTGACTCTGCGCGGTGGAGAGCAAGGCCTCACGCTGACTTTCCCACGGCTCGCTCGGAAGTCCAATGGGGCGGCGATGTCATCGGGCGATTCCGGCACGGAGATCGCGTTGAGCGGCGTTGTCCATCTTGTACGAAAAGGCAAGGGGTTTTCGGTCCTCAATCGGGTGGATCTTGAAGAGTACGTGAAAGGGGTGGTTCCCGCCGAGGTCAGTTCAACCTGGCACCCGGAGATGTTGAAAGCGCAGGCGGTTGCCGCACGGACCTATGCGCTCTACCAGCAGATGTTAGGTGCTACGCGTGAGTACGACGTGGCGGCTACGGTGCAAGACCAGGTCTATCGCGGGAAGCAGGGGATTGATGCCGGGATTCTACGGGCGGTAGAAGAGACGCGAGGCTTGGTCATTACCTATCATGACGCGCCAATCTACGCAGCGTTCTCTTCGACGGCCGCAGGGCTGACGGAAGATGCTATGAATGTGTGGTCGAAAGACTATCCCTATCTCAAGGGTGTGGAGTGTCCCTTCGATCTTATGTCGCCCTATTATCAATGGAAGTCTTCCTTCACAATCGACACCCTTGAACAGGGCTTGCGGCAGCAGGGCTTCTCCGTGGGGACGATTACGACAATGACGCCCTTGTCATTCAGCCGCGGGGGGCGAGTGGCAACGCTGCGCATTCTCCACTCTGGTGGAGAATTGGTGCTTCGCGGAGAAGAGTTGCGGAAAGCAGTCGGGTATACCATCATCCCCAGCACGCAGTTTGCCATCGAGTCGATTGGCCGAGATGTGCTGCTTTCCGGATTCGGTGCGGGCCATGCTGTTGGTATGTGCCAGTGGGGCGCGAAAGAGCTGGCTGAGTTGGGCTATCCGTTCTCGACGATTCTCCAGTATTATTATCCGGGCACCGAACTGCAGCATATGACGTTGATTAAAGCTCCGACCCCGCCGTCTTCCTCATGAAGCTTTCAGAATTCGATTTCCCCTTCGATTCCTCGCTCATTGCCGCTCACCCAAGCCTCCCGCGCGATCACGCCAGGCTGCTTGTTCTGCAGCGTCTCGACCGCTCGCTCGCCCACCGCCGCGTCGAAGAGTTGCCCAATCTTCTTCGTCCCGGCGATCTTCTCGTGGTCAACAATACGAAAGTGCTGGCCGCGCGCGTGGCTGGACGAAAGAGTTCTTCCGGCGCGGGAGTCGAGATTCTCTTTGTAAAGGATCTCGGTGATGCGATCTGGGAAGTGCTGATCAAGGGAACGTTTCGTCCGGGACAGATTATTGAGATGGGTGCAGAGGCTTCTGCTGTGGTAATCGAGCGTGGTGCGATACGAACGACGGTTCGGGTTGAGAGTCCAATTCCGTTTTCCCAATGGCTGCGACAATATGGCCGAATGCCGCTTCCGCCCTACTTGAAACGGGCGCCGACTGAGCAGGATCGGGAATGGTACCAAACCCTGTTCGCGTTGCATGAGGGCGCTATTGCCGCGCCAACCGCAGGACTCCATTTTACACCGGAACTGCTGGCGGGGCTACGACAGAGCGGGATTGGTCTTACGTCCGTCACGCTCCATGTCGGTGTCGGGACTTTCAAGCCGGTGACGGTCGATCAGATCGAAGACCATCAGATGGGCGCAGAATGGATCGAGGTCGGAGCGGAGGCGGTTCGTTCTATTGAGCAGGTGCGAGCGGCAGGGGGACGAATTGTTTCTGTGGGGACCACCGTCGTACGCGCGCTCGAAACTGCGGCCCGTGCGGACGGTCAGATCCGACCCTATTGTGGAGAGACAGATATATTCATGATACCAGGGTTTTCCTTCAAAGTGGTCGATGCTCTTCTCACGAATTTTCACTTGCCACGCACTACATTGCTGATGCTGGTTTCCGCATTGGCGGGGACGGAGTTTCTTCGCCAGGCCTACGCAGATGCAGTGCGTGAGCGGTACCGGTTCTATAGCTATGGGGATGCGATGTTAATCCTCTGAGAAAGCCTGAAAGTCGTCAAGTCATTATGTCTTCAAGTCCCGGACGGAGATCGTCTGAGATTTTCGGGCCCGAAGACTCTATGACCTGATGATTTTTGACGAGACGTGGGTGCTAGAGTAACTCGCGGTTGATCTTAATGGGGATGGTCGTTTTGAGCGATTCAGTATAGGCCATCAGCGCGCGTTGCTGTTTTTGAAAGAGAACATCCTGCACCGCACGGTCTTTTGCCGCCTCGGCCTTTGCGGGATCTGATTCCGTTTGTCGAAGCGTGAAGGCTTGTGCCTCTGCAAGCTCGGCAGGGGTAAGGGCCACGGCGTCGCGGATGATCATCTTGGCTTTGCTGCTCAGCACTTCTTTTGTTTCCATTGCTTCGAATATTGCGGGGGTCAGATGATTAGCTGCCAGGAGCTGTTGGTAGACCTGCGGATCAAATGTGCCGTTCTTTTGAAAGTCAGGGATTTGCATGATGGCTTCCCGAAGTTCATCGTTAGATACGGTGAGGCCCATGTTCTTTGCCGCTATGAGCCAGGTCCGATTGTCGACCAGTTGATCCACCACTAATTGCTTGATCGTTTCGTCTTTGAACTCTCCAGGGACCTTATCCTTATAGAAGCGATAGGTATTCTCATAGGCGCGTCGAAACTCTTCGCGGGATACGGTAAGATCTCCAACTGAGGCGACGCCGGCGCCAGCGCCAGGCTGTTCACCGAATCCCCACCAGCCCATGGTGATGACAAAGGCGAGGGCGATGACCCCCATAATGGACTTGAGGAGCCAGGGGTAGCTATGAGACGCTTCGCGCATCGATTTCAGCATGACAATCCCTCGGGGAATTCGTATAGACGGATTCTACTCAGCGATCTCTGGAAAGGCAAGAGACGACCTTTCTTTTACGCTGTGATCTCACGATCAAGTTCAACCGTCTACTCGTGAAGACGGGAATTATCATCCGCAATATTCGATTTGCCGGATAATGTTCTTTGTTTGTGCTGGGTAGTTTGATTTGCTATACTTTGACACTAATCGTGAGGAGACCCTTTCGTGGTGGAGGTCAGTGGGGTTCATTCAATCGGTGGCGGGATCTACCCCAAGGCGCAGGTTCTGAACCGTGGCATTGCCAAGCTGATTGATCTATTAATCGTCGCAGCTGCCGGGCAAATAATTGTGCCAGTAGGTTTTCTTGGAGGATTGGCGTATATACTCATCGCTGATGGCTTTGCCGGTGGGCGCAGTATCGGTAAACGGTTGATCGGCCTTCAGACGGTGCTTCCTGATCGGCGTGAGGCTGTAGGGTTTCGGGAGTCCATCATCCGAAATTTGCCTTTCGCAGTGGCTCAGTTAGCTTTCGCCATTCCGTATGTAGGATGGCTTGTAGCTGCAGCAATTATAGCGTTCGAAGCAGTATTGATTCTCGGGAATGAGCAGGGGAGACGCCTTGGCGACGAAGTGGCCGGTACCCAGGTATTGGATGCAGGGCGACTGGCATTGCCTGACTGAGTATGCGGTCAGGGTCTGAGGGGAAGGGAGCGCAATCGTGGGCTTTGGCAGCGATATCTTCGGATGGTTCTCAAACGATCTGGCCATTGACCTAGGGACGGCGTCTACGCTCGTGTATGTCCATGGGAAAGGGATCGTGCTCAATGAGCCCTCGGTTGTGGCAGTTGAGAAAAAGACCGAACGAGTGCTCGCGGTCGGCACAGAAGCGAAGCGAATGTTGGGGCGCACGCCTGGCAACATCATTGCTGTGCGGCCGATGAAAGAAGGCGTGATCGCCGACTTCGAAATGGCAGAGCAGATGTTGAAGCGATTCATTCAGAAAGCGCACAACCGCAGTGCGTTTGTGCGTCCGCGCATCATCATCGGTGTGCCGTCGCGTATTACACAGGTGGAGCAGCGGGCAGTGCGAGACTCGGCCGAATTAGCCGGCGCACGTGAAGTGTATCTGATCGAAGAGCCGGTGGCTGCAGCCATCGGCGCAGGTCTTCCGATCACCGAACCCTCCGGCAATATGGTGGTCGATATCGGCGGCGGCACGACCGATATCGCGGTCATTTCGCTCGGCGGTATCGTCTATAGCGAGTCCGTCAAGGTCGCGGGCGATCGCATGGACGATGCGATCATGAACTACATTAAGAAGAAGTATAACCTCCTCATTGGTGAACATATGGCGGAGCGGATCAAGTTCGAAATTGGATCCGCCTATCCCTTTGAAGAACGCAAAACCATGATGATCAAGGGGCGCGACTTAATTTCCGGCATTCCCCGTACGCTGGTGGTGGATGACGCGGAAGTCCGGGAAGCGCTGCAGGAACCGATCGGCACAATCGTCAACGCGATTAAAGTGGCACTGGAGAATACCCCGCCCGAGTTGGCGGGCGACATTATCGATCGTGGCGTCGTACTCACGGGTGGGGGATCTTTGCTCAAGGGCATGGATACGCGCTTTCGGGAAGAGACGAATTTGCCGATCATCACCGTGGATGACCCTCTGACTTCTGTAGTTTTGGGGGTCGGGAAAATCCTCGATGAGTTGGATTTGCTCGCCAAAGTGTCGGTGATGTCCCAGGCCAATACCTACCGATAAGGTTCCATCCCTAACTCCTTTATGTGGATGGCTCATTCTCGCTCTCCCTACAGTGCCCGACGTATTGCGCTTGCCTGCTTTGCCCTTCTGCTGGTGGCTCTTTTTCTGCTTCCCAATCAAATCCAAGGACTCTTGCAGTATCTAGACGGGCCAGTTGGACACGTCGTAGGAGTTCCGCTTGAAGCCATTGCATCCATCGATGCAAGCATTGCCAATCGCTGGGAACGATATGTGGCGTTGCAAGGGGTCCAGGAAGAGAACCAACAACTACGAAAAGAAATTGAATGGTTGCGGGGGCAACATAGCCAGTTGCGTGAGTTCTCCGCCGCGACAGAACGCTTGACGGCCTTGCTGCAATTTAAGGAGCAGGCGCTCCCTACGATGGTAGCCGCTCAGGTCATCGGTCGTGATGCCACGAACCGGTATCGTGCCATCATTCTCAATAAGGGCGAGAGTGACGGGATCAAGCCGGACATGGGGGTGGTCACGCCTGCGGGTGTCGTCGGGCGTGTCGTAAAAACGACAGGGGCGTCCTCGGTGGTGCTCCTGGTGACTGACCCGAGCAATTCCATCCCCGGCCTCATTCAGCGAACGAGAGACGAAGGCATTGTGGAAGGGACCCAACAAGGGATGGCACGGTTAAAGTATATTCCGTTGTTGTCGACACTCCGAGACGGTGATCGGGTCGTGACATCGGGTCTTGTCGGAGGTTTTCCGCGAGGGCTCGTGATCGGCACGATCACGAACATCGATAAGCAGGAAGGCGCCCTCTTCCAGTCTGCCGAACTCATGCCGGAGGTCGATGTCGGTCGCGTGGAGGAAGTCCTGGTGATTCAGATGTCATATGGGCAATCCACGAAGGCTGGGGCGGAAGCGGATGTGATCGGGAAACCATCACCATGAAATTCCTTTTCTATCTGATTCTTGTGCTATTGCTCGTCCCCCTGCAGACGACGTTGCTGCCACATCTGAGTGTGTGGAGCATCAAGCCGGACTTGGGGTTTGTGGCTGCCGCGCTTGTCGGGATTTTTGCCGGTGAACTGGAAGGCCTTCTTGTGGGGCTCGCGATTGGATGGGTCCTGAATCTTTTCTCCGCCGGCGAACTTTGGCTCAGTCTCTTGACGAACGGGGGCGTTGGGATCTTAGCAGGATTTCTGGGGCGGCAGCTGACGCTGGTGACGTCGATCTCACTGGGTGTGGGGCTGTTATTGGTGTCTTTAGCGAGCGGGCTGTTTGCCGCGGTGAGCTTCACGCACCTCGACATGTCTCAGATGTGGTGGATGGTCGAGTCGATTGCCCTTCCTCAGGCCTGTTTCGATGGGGCGGTCGGAGCGGGGCTCTATTGGCTGCTTTCCCAATGGTTTCATGTCACCCGTCTAAGGACCGAGTAGCCGGCCTGTGATAGGCGTGGAAGAATATTGATTGTGACGCATGGCAACAGCTGGTCTACACGATTCTGAACTTGGGGAGCTCCAACGCCGGCTGATTATTCTCCGCGTTGGTCTCTTGCTTGTTGTGGCGTTACTGGGGCTCCAGCTCTGGAACTTGCAAATTCGTGAGGGCCCCTACTACCGCGATCTTTCGGCTAACAATCGGACGCGTTCTGTCATCATGGAGCCGGCTCGAGGGCTCATCTACGATCGCAACGGGGTATTGTTGGCGAATAATGTCCCCAGCTTCACCCTCTATGTTTCGCTTGAAGACGTCAAAGATCGGGAGTTGCTTATCGGTCAGCTCAGCAGTCTCCTAGGGCTAGATGAAGCGCTTGTGCGGAAGAAGCTCACGGCTCGCGGCAGTAAACAGCTGCCGCGCAAGGTGAAGGATCGCTTAACCCTTCGAGAAGCGACGTTGATTGAGTCCCACCGCCTGGACTTGCCCGGGGTGATGGTGCAAGTCGAATCGCAGCGGAACTATCCTGGTGGAGTGACGGCCTCACATATACTGGGTTATGTCGGAGAAGTGTCACCCGAACAGTTAGAGAAACCTGAGTTTGCCGATCTGCACCAGGGCAGCATTGTCGGGCAATATGGCGTGGAGAAGTTTTTCGATCGGCTCGTGCGCGGTCAGGCCGGGCAGAAAAGCATAGAAGTCGATGCGATCGGTCACGAGAAACAAACCGTGATTGTGGAGCAGCCGCATGCCGGGGACGATTTGTATCTCACGATCGATTCGCGGTTGCAAAAAGTGGCCGAAAATCTATTGGGGGAGGAAACAGGCGCGATCGTCGCCCTCGATCCGAGGACAGGCGATGTACTGGCTATGGCCAGCCGTCCTGGATTCGATCCAAATATTCTCTCGCGAGAGCTCACATCGAAACAGTGGGCCGAGATCGTGCAAGATGAAGGGCGCCCATTGAACAATCGAGCGTCGCAAGGACAGTATCCGCCTGGTTCGGTCTTCAAAGTAATGATGGCTGCCGCAGCGTTGGAAAGTAGGACTGTGACGCCCTCGACAACTATCCATTGCAATGGCGGGTATCAGTTCGGTCGCCGCCTGTATCATGACTGGAAAGTCGGCGGACACGGCTCGGTAGATCTTCGGCACGCGCTTGTGCAGTCTTGCGACGTCTACTTCTACACCGTTGGGCAACGGATGGGGATCGAAACGATAGCTTCCTTTGCCCATCAGTTTGGATTGGGAGAGGAGACGGGGATTGAGCTGCCATCTGAACGAATTGGGATCATACCTTCCGAGGCTTGGAAACGGAAGGCTAAGAATGAGGCCTGGCTGCCGGGCGAAACGATTTCGGCGTCAATCGGGCAAGGCTATGTGAATGTGACTCCGCTGCAGATGGCAAGCTTAATCGGCACCGTTGCAAACGACGGCGTCATGTTCCGTCCGCGATTGGTACAGTCAGTGATGGATCGAACGACCGGAGAGCTACAACAACGAACGGCGGTTCCCAAGCGTACATTAAAGTTGCGGCCAGAGATCCTGCCGTTGATTAAAGAGGCGTTGGCAGGGGTGGTACAAGAGGGGACGGCTACGAGGGCGAAGTCAGCGCTGGTGACGATCGCCGGGAAGACCGGTACGGCCCAGATGACGGCATTGCGCACTGGTCCGGAGAAGGATATCCCGAAGAAATTTCGCGATCATGCCTGGTTTGTCGCCTTCGCTCCGGTTGATGCCCCCACCATCGCCGTTGCGGTGTTGGGTGAACATATGGGCCACGGGGGCTCTGCTTCGGCGCCTCTCGCCAAAGAGTTGATCGAAACCTATGTGAAGTTGAATCTCCCTACTCCTTCCGGTGTGAAAGATGATGCTGTGGCGCAGGTAGGGGAAGGCAGAGGGCAGGGAACAAGATGATCGATCGGGTGTTCATGAGTCGGGGCTTCGACAATTTCGATTTCCGTTTTATCGGACTGATTCTTGCCATTCTGGGGATCGGCGTTCTGTCGATTTATAGCGTGACGCATGACCAGGGGGTGGCGTTCCCGTTTTATGCTAAACAGATGGTGTGGATTGCGCTCGGCACGGTCGCATTTCTCGTCATGTGGCTCTCGGACTATCATCGTATCGCGCGGTTAGCGTATCCTGCCTATGCAATTATCTTAATCTTACTAGCTGTCGTGTTGTTTGAGGGGAGGAGCAGCCGAGGGGCGCAACGATGGATTCCGATGGGACCATTTGCGTTCCAGCCATCGGAATTCGCAAAGCTGATCCTCATTCTGACCTTGGCGCACTACTATTCGCAGGCGCCAAGGGTGGGCTGGCTCCAACGAGTGGTGCTTCCTGGGCTTTTGGTGCTGCCAGGGCTACTCCTGATCCTGAAGCAGCCTGATCTCGGGAGCGGGTTGAGTTTCTTGGCGGTCTATGCCGCGATGTTGCTGATGGTGGGCATGCGATCGAAGGCGGTGGGTGTCATTCTCCTGTTTTCGTTAATGCTGTTTCCCTTCGCTTGGGAGATGATGTGGGGGTCATTGCATGATTATCAGCGGCAGCGCATTATGACGTTTGTCGATCCGGTCTACGATCCTGGAGGTAAGGGATATCATGCGCTCCAATCGCGGATTGCCATCGGAGCGGGAGAGTTGACAGGGAAAGGTCTTTACGGAGGGACGCAAAGCCAATTGAAGTTTTTGCCCGAGGGGCATACCGACTTTGTCTTTTCGGTGTTTGCAGAGGAATGGGGGTTTCTTGGAGTGTTGGTCCTCCTGCTGTTGTTTGTCGGGTTGATCTGGCTGTCGTTAGAAATTGTTGCGCGTGCGAAGGACCAGCTCGGAGCGTTGCTTGCGGTTGGCATTCTTTGCATGTTGAGTTTTTGCGTCGTGATCAATATCGGCATGACGGCGGGCATGTTCCCCATCGTGGGAATTCCCCTCCCGCTCATGAGCTACGGCGGGAGTGCGACGGTTATGACGATGGCGTCGCTCGGCCTGCTCCTGAACGTTAAACGCCGTCGTTTGAGTTTCTTTTAGCGAGTAGGGTCATCGCACGGTCTCGAATGAATCGGGGTCGAGGCAAGAGGGTATATTGATGGTGAGAACCGTCTGGTTGAAGAGTTGTCGAGTGAAGGCCGAAACCTGGGGATCTCCCGCGTTCGTCCTGCACGTCGGTGCGACGGTTCCCCTGAATGGAAGGAGTCGGTATGGGACTGGAAATTGCGATTACAGTCGCACGCGAGGAAACTCGCGTCGCGGTGTTGGACGGCGGAGTCGTCACAGATCTCTTTGGGGATCGTGCAAAACATAAGGACTTTGTCGGGAACATTTATAAGGGAAAAGTGGCGAAAGTGTTGCCTGGTATGCAGGCGGCATTTGTTGATATCGGCCTCGCGAAGGCGGCCTTCATGCACGTGTCGGATTTGTCGTTGGATTCCGAGTCAGGAGACACGCTTGTCGATGTGGATGAGGACGATAAGGATGCCGATAAGGACGGGGATATGTTGGGCCCCCGGCGCCAAAGCTCCAAGCCGATTGAGCAGTTGCTGAGTGAAGGGCAAGAGCTGATGGTGCAGATTTCCAAAGGGCCTATCGGCACGAAAGGCTCGCGGGTCACAACTTATGTGTCGCTTCCTGGCCGGTATCTCGTGTTCATGCCAAACGTGGAACATATCGGTGTGTCCCGCCGCATCGCCCGTGACGAGGAGAGGGCTCGGCTCAAGGACATCATGAAGCGAGTGCGGCATCCTGGCTGTGGATACATTGTCCGCACGGTGAGCGAAGGGGTCAAAGAAGATGAGTTACGATCCGATGTCGACTTTTTGCACGTGCTCTGGCAGGACATCCTGGCAAAACGTGAACAGAAGGGGGCGCCGGCATTGCTCCACGCCGATTTGAGCCTGAGTTTCCGCGTCGTGCGCGATCTCTTTGGGAAAAAAGTCGATCGGTTATGGATTGACTCGCGTGAGGAGTACCAGGCGGTCAGGGATTTCGTACAGCGATTCTCGCCGGAGCAAACGTCACGCATTCATTTGTATGACAAAGATGAAAGTCTGTTCGATCATCTGGGAGTGGAGCAGGAGATGGCGCGGGCTCTCAGTCGCAAAGTCTGGCTCAAGTCCGGTGGGCATCTCGTGATCGATCATACGGAAGCGATGACCGTCATTGATGTCAACACGGGACGGTTTGTGGGAAAGCGCGATCAGGAGGAGACCATTCTCCGGAACAACCTTGAGGCGGCGAAAGAAGTGGCCTATCAGATGAAGTTGCGCGGGATCGGTGGAATCATCATTGTCGATTTCATCGACATGGAGCGGGAGAAGAATCGTGACAAGGTGTACCACGCGTTGCTTGATGCGATGTCAACCGACAAGGCCCGCACCAGGGTGTCCAGAATCTCCGACCTTGGTCTGATCGAGATTTCTCGAGAACGGGTGAGAGAGGATCTTCTGCGTTCGGTTTCCGAGCCTTGTCACTATTGCGAAGGGAGAGGCTATACGAAGTCTCCGACCACGGTGGCCTATGAGATATTCCGCGATGTCCGCCGGATCGGCAGCAGTCCGGAGCCGCAGCGGATCGTCATCGGCGCCCATCCCTCGGTCGTCGGGCTGTTACAAGATGAAGAACGACAAGGTCTGGAGGCTGTGGAGCGTGAGTGCGCGGCGAAAATCATCATTATACCAGACGAACAATTGCATCTGGAACAGTATGACCTAGCGGTGCTCTAGAGATTGTAGCTCTCGTGCGACAATGCGTAGGCAATCTTTCAGTCAGCCTGTAGGTGTGGATTCCTCTGCTGAGGTCGCGGGTGCTTCCTCCCGTCAGTCCATGACACGGTCGGGGTTAGAGCCTTGGCTCCGACTGCGGGCAATCGAGGGGGTGGGAGATCTGACGATAGTTCGGCTAGTTTGCGTCTGGCATTCCCCCAAGGCTGTTCTGTGTGCCTCCCGCGATGAGTTGATTCAGAATGGATGCAGCCCGCAGCTGGCAGACGCGATACGACGAGGGCCTGATAGTCCTGCTTGCCGGAGCATCGAACGGGAACTTAAGGCCATTGAGCATGAGCGCGTTGAAGTCCGGAGCCTCTTGGATCCTGCGTATCCCGCGCGGCTGAAGATGATTGCAGATCCGCCACCGCTCTTGTACATCACAGGCACATTGACTGGTCAGGATGCTCTGGCGGTGGCTATTGTGGGTGCTCGGCGTGCGACCGCAGCAGGACGTGCCATGACCGAAGAGTTGAGCCACGATTTGGCAGGCGCAGGCATGACGGTGGTGAGTGGACTGGCGAGAGGGGTTGATGCGGCAGCACATCGAGGTGCGCTTGCCGCGCAGGGGCGTACCATTGCTGTGCTGGGCTGTGGGATCGATCGGACCTATCCGCCTGAACATGAGCGGTTACGCCGGCAGATCGAGGAGCAGGGGGCGATTTTATCCGAGGTGCCGATGGGTGCCCCACCTCACAGTCATCACTTTCCTCGACGGAATCGCATCATCAGCGGGTTATCCCTGGGTGTGATTGTGACAGAGGCGGCCATCGGAAGCGGATCGTTGATTACCGCACGATTGGCTGCTGAGCAGGGCCGAGAGGTGTTTGCCGTTCCGGGTTTTGTGAAGGAAGATACCAGCCGTGGAACGAATGCACTACTCAAAGAGGGAGCGGCTTTGATTGAACGCGCGCAGGACGTTATCGACATCGTCCTGCCGCAGCTGGAGCCTGGGTTGCGCCTGCGTCTACAGCTTTCTCACCAGAAAAGTGAACAGCGCGACCATTTGGGCGGAGAGGAACAGCGAGTGTATGATGCACTGTCGTACGACCCGCGCACAGTGGACGACGTGATTGCCTCCACCGGGCTGTCGGTATCCGTCGTGATGGCTTCGCTCTTGTCCCTGGAGCTTCGACGGCGAGTCAAGCAACTGCCGGGGCAACGCTACATCCAGAAATAATCATCGAATAGTTGCACGGATTTGCATTATTTGATACGGATGAGTGTGCAATTCTCATAGCAACCGGAGTTTTCATGGCTAAGGCACTCATTATTGTCGAGTCCCCGACGAAGGCACGCACCATCACCAAGTATCTGGGGCGTGGTTATACCGTCATGGCCTCGGTCGGCCATATTAAGGATCTTCCCACCAGCAAGCTCGGCGTTGACCTGGAGCACGACTTCGAGCCGCAGTACGTGACGATTAAAGGGAAGTCCAAGGTCTTGGCGGAGATTAAGAAGAAGGCGGAAGAGGTGGACAAGGTGTTCCTTGCGCCGGACCCTGACCGGGAAGGCGAAGCTATCGCGTGGCATCTCGAACAGGAATTACTGGGCAAGTCCAAATCTAAGTCTAAAAAAAAGACTGAGGGCAAGGTCTTTCGGGTACTCTTCAACGAAATCACGGAGTCGGCCATCAAGCGCGCGCTGCAGTCGCCTGGGCAGGTCGATATGAAGTTGGTGAATGCGCAGCAGGCCCGCCGTGTGCTTGACCGGATTGTGGGGTATCAAGGCAGCCAGCTGCTCTGGACCAAGGTGCGCCGTGGGTTGAGCATGGGCCGCGTCCAGTCTGTGGCGATGCGACTGATTTGTGAGCGTGAGCAGGAGCGTGAAGCCTTTCGTGCAGAAGAATACTGGTCGGTTGCCGTGATGTTGTCCGGAGCCAACCCCCCTCCGTTTGAAGCCAAGCTGCACAGCATCAATGGGCAGGATGCGTCGATTGAGGCAGAGACCGATGCCCAGCGTATCGTCTCGGCTATTCAAGGGAAAGAGTTTGTCGTTGACTCGATTGAACGAAAAGAAAAGAGGCGGAATCCTGTCGCACCATTTATTACCAGCCGGCTTCAACAGGAAGCAGCGCGCAAGCTGCATTTCTCATCGAAAAAAACGATGACCCTGGCGCAAAAGCTGTACGAAGGGATAGAGATTGGGTCGGAAGGCCAGACCGGCCTTATCACCTACATGAGGACCGATTCCCCGCGTATTTCGAACGAGGCGATGGAGGAAGCGCGTCAGGTAATTCAGGAACGGTTTGGTGCAGAATACTTGCCCGCTACGCCGAATGTGTACAAGACGCAGAAGGCTGCGCAAGAAGCGCACGAAGCGATTCGCCCCACGGCGGCAGCGCGCGATCCGGAGTCGATCAGGCAGTATTTAGAACCGGATGTCCATAAGCTGTATCAGTTGATCTGGAACCGGTTTATCGCATCACAGATGGTCCCTGCAATCCTCGACGTAACTCGCGTGGAGTCGAGCCCCGTCAAGACGAATGAGAAATTTCTGTTCCGTTCAACCGGCACAGTAGTGAAGTTCCCAGGGCATACAATCGTATATATGGAGGGGATCGACAAGGAGCTCTTCGTGCAGAAGCAAAAGAGCGAGCAGGAGGTCGAGGATGAGGCCGAGCGTCAGTTGCCTTTACTCAGCGAGGGAGAGACACTGAGGCTTGTATCTCAGGAGGAACAGACGGTCCCCGGCGTGCTCTCGAAACAGCACTTCACACAGCCTCCGCCTCGGTATAACGAAGCCTTGCTGATCAAGGAATTGGAAGAGAAAGGCATCGGACGGCCATCCACTTATGCGAGTATCGTTTCGACGATTCAAGATCGCAAATATGCCGAGAAGACAGAGGGTCGTTTCGCTCCCACCGAAACAGGGCGAACCGTGAACGATTTCCTGATGAAGGGATTTCCAGACCTGATCAACGTCGATTTCACCTCGCATATGGAACTGGAGCTGGACGAAGTCGAAGAAGGCAACAAGCCGTGGGTGACAGCGGTGCGGGAGTTTTATGGAACCTTCTCGATTGATCTGGAGAAGGCGAAGATGATTCCTGGCCCCAAGGATACGGTGGAGCCGCCGACGGATATTCCCTGCGAGAAGTGCGGCCGAATGATGGAGATTAAATGGGGGCGCAACGGCAAGTTTCTGGCCTGTCCAGCGTACAAGGATAAACCTCCTTGCAAGAACACGCAGAATTTCGAGAAGCTTGAAGATGGCACCATTAAAATTGTTCCGAAGATCGAGCTGACGACGGATGAGAAGTGTGAGAAGTGCAGCAGTCCGATGGTGGTGAAGACCGGGCGATTTGGAAAGTTCATTGCCTGCTCCGCCTACCCGGAATGCAAGACCACCAAACCTCTCTCGCTGGGTGTGAAGTGCCCCCAGCCAGGCTGTGGTGGTGACCTCGTCCAGAAGCGCACGAGAAAAGGCCGTTCGTTCTTTGCCTGCAGTAAGTATCCGGCGTGCGAATATGCCTTGTGGGATCGCCCTATCAACAAGACTTGCCCGACCTGCAGCGCCCCGTTTCTCATCGAGAAAGTGAGTAAACAAGTCGGCCGCAGTGTCCAATGCCGTAGCGAAGAGTGCGGCTACCGCGAAGCAGGCTAAGTCCGACCGTATTCACCTTCCATTCTATCGGGCCTCTCTTCCATCCCAAAAATTGGACTCAGCATTCTTGTGCCTTCGTGACGCTCGATGACGTTGCGAGATTGAGAACCAGTGTCGCCAATGATGAAAATCAAATTCAAGGACACCCGACCGACCGAGTTGACGAAGCACTCAGACGTGTTGATAATGAAGAGGGATGAAGCCGTCTGACGGTGAAAGTCTCGTAACTCAAAAGACTTCTGAGGGCCTATCAAAATAGAGAAAGGGGAAAACCATGAAAGCAAAAGAGGGCGTTGTCAACATTCTCAATAAGATCCTGACCGCAGACCTCACTGCCATCAATCAATACTTCGTCCATGCCAAGATGTGCGAGAACTGGGGCTATGAACGGCTTCATCACAAAGTGCGAGAGCGAAGCATCGCTGAGATGAAAGACGCCGATGAGCTCATCGGCCACATCCTCTATCTGGATGGTGTGCCGAACGTGCAACGCATGAATACTGTGCAGGTAGGAGAAACTGTTCCTGAGCAGTTGGAGCTGGATTTAAAAGCCGAACAAGAAATGCTCAACTTGTTGAGCGAAGGCGTGGTGCATTGTACAAAGGTGACCGACTTCACCACGCGGCACATGTTTGAGGATATGGCCAAAGACGTGGATCAGCATATTGACTGGATTGAGACGCAAATGGAAACGATCAAGCATGTAGGATTGGAGAACTACCTGGCTGAACAGATTAAGAAAGAAGGGGCGTAAGCTCCCGTCGACTCTGAGCCGCACGAGTCAGGCTGAGGTCTGGGTTGAGCGAAGATTAGGCTCTTTTCCCCTCAGCTTTGACCTAAGCCTTAACCTTCCGGAAAGCTGGCTGACTTTTTAGTATCCTGCCAGCTCATCCCGTTTTCCCGTGTTTCCCTGCCATCAACGGCTGATTCAAGACCCACATCTCGTAGAGAGGGATGACCATCATGATGAGAAAGCCCACTGTCATGAGGGTATCGCCCGTCAACATGGTTAAGACGAATATAGGCGAGACGTAGCTGATGAGCCAGGGAGAGAGTAGGTCAAGAATTACTCCTCCGAACGAGACCCAGGTCGTGATGATTTTCAGTTTGTTGCCGACGCTGGTGAGATAGAGCACATGTACCAGAATCATAAACACGACCGGCATCGTGAAGAGGTGGAAGTGGGTGATTTCTGCCAGCTCTCTGAACGACATCGGTTCGCCGAAGGTGGCATCCGATCCCCGGTAGTGACTCGCGATTCCTTGTGGGGAGAGTCCTGTCATGCTGTGAGCCCAGAAGAAGGAAAAGGTAAAACCGGCCAGCATCAAGAGGAGAAAGAAGGTATAGACGAGCCGGATGTGCCGATCGGAGTCGCGGAGACGGAAACGGGTATTGAAGTTGCGCATGGTTGAGAATGTTGCCTGCCTCTGTTAATTTCCGAAAATGGCGCCGAATATCCCCTGCTCAGACTTCTTTGCAGCCACAGTATCGCTACCGAGCCCGGCCGGCTTTAAATAAAATTCATCGACCAGCACCAGACCCCGTTTAATTCCCGCAGTCATCGAGCGGACCGACATGGTGGCGCCGCTGATGTTGACGATGTCCTTGTTGAGCCTGACAGGATCGGATACTGTCTTACCCTCATACTGCACGTTGAAGCGTTTGGTCCGCACTTCACTGCCGCGAGCTTCCCGAAATACCAGCAATTCCACGTTTAAAACGTGCCCGGTATTATCTATCCCGACCATGTATGTCATAGGTTTGTGCTTGCCGATGGTATTTTGGACCAAAGCATACCCGTCGATCTGCGGGCCGGTCTCGCCGATGTAGACCTCGAAAAACTCTTCAGGAAATTTCCAACCGATCCGGTCTTCTACCTGAGCCTTCTTCTCCGATGTCAACCGGATGAGATCTTTTCGAATTTGTTTGGACTTCGGGAACATTAGTTTTAAGGCTTCTTCCTCTGTCAGAAAGACCTCGGCATGGCTCATCTCCTGTTCCGTGAGATACCGCTTGAGTTCGGCGTCCCAGACTCGTTCGCCTCTGGCAGGGAGAGGAAGAGCGAAAATGATGAAAAGTGTTGTCAGGAGCCAGCCTCGAAGATTCATGAGGCAAGACAGCCTTTCTCTTTCAGCTTGCGATTGAGTCGGTTCACAACTGCCGCCTCGGCCTCTTCAGAAGGATCAATGGGCCACCATTTGGTGGACTGTTGCGTGACCCCACCTTTGAGGTGCCACCGCTGCCGGTTTTCCAGCACACTCACAGAAGTGACGTCGTTCAGTCCCTTCACCGCCACCGTCATGCGAGCGCGTTCCCGATTCCCGAACCCTTCGCGATTGAATATGCCATAGGAACGTTCTGTGCCCTCCATCTCGACCCAGCCGGTTTCGATGAGCCCCTTGTCTTTATCTTTCGCCTGTATTGGACGGTCTTTCACAGATTCCAAGGCGGCATCCCAGACTACGTCATACGAACAGACAAAGAACTGATCGTTGCTGCCGCTCAGGGAGGCACAGCCACTCCAAGCGATGAGCCCTATGAGTGCTATAAGCCTTGCTCGCACGTGCTGTTATGCTCCTTGATGGATTCTGCGATTCCTCTTTCGAGAGGAATCGCAGACCACACGGTTTAGAAATACGTTGCGGCTGAGATTACCAGTGCGCTGTCGTGAATTCGAGACCCACCGTTGTTCGGATTAAATGCCATCGGCTGATATTGATAGCTGATCTTGAAGACCGCATCTTCAATGGGCCGATAGTTGAGGCCAAAGGAAACTTGCTCTAGATTGCCCCAACCACCTGTTCCATTGCTGTTATCCAGATTGGTGTTCACTTTGTCGTACCGGATCACAGCTGTGAACGTCGATCCTTCGCCAAACCGCCTCGGGGAAAATTTTGTCAAGAATGCCGGCATGAAGTGGTAGTTGCCCTGGATATAGAAGCCGTTCATACGCTGCGGCGGAATGCTAATGCCGCTATTGCCACCAATGCCAGTTAGAAGTGACCCGGGTGGAACGCCGACAGTATTGATGGTATTCCCTTGAATGGCGCGCGAATTCCCTCTCGCATAGGCCCAGGCCGCTTCACCGATGAGCTCGAAGGGGCCCCGTTGGAGCGTCCAGTCGATGGCGGTAATGCTGAGGGGGTTGTAGTTGCCATTGATGGAGGAATTGCCATAGTAGCTAGATCCTGCCACTTCAAATCCAAGGAATGGACTAAAAGCCAAGCGTCCTACGGTTGCCTTGCCGTTATTGATATCCAATCCATCGTTCGAGGGGCAGCTCCGTTGCCTGGATCCTCGAGTGCCGCTTTGCTCATTAATCCTGGGAGACCCATTGGTGTCATAGCCGCAGGGGCCTGTGGTGAAGTACAACTCATAGTCTATTTTGCTGGTTCTGCCGGGATAAAAGGTTCCGTAAAATCCTGCTCCGGTTTCTGATGCCGTACTGGGGATGACGAGTTGGCTGACCAACGGCCGATCGGTCAGGTCATTGAGCGGGGAATCATGGAGCAGGTTAAACTTGCCGATCGGTAGGAGCAAAATGCCGGCGCGAATATTGACTGGTTCGTTCACGAGGTAATCGATAAACGCGAATTCCAACCCAATCTCCGTGCCTTGTGACGAACTTTCACGAATGCCATGTTCGATTTCGATCTCAGAGGCAAACTTTACATGCTCGGTGATGTCCGCATAGATAAACGGGACAAACCGTTGCTGATCGAACCCATTCGTGTTGCCTCCATAGCCATTTTCGATGCTGCCTTTTCTCTGGGAACGATACTGAATGTCCATGTAACCGCCGACAATGGCCTTTGGAGCAGAGACGAATGGCTTGGCATAAACCAAACGACCTGAACCGGATGAACCAAAAGACAACGCAGGTTGTGTCTGGGTGCGTTGTTCTTTTCCGACTTCCTGGAGTGGTCCGACACCGGGTTCTGCCGACTGCGGAGTCGTGGCTTCACGTTTTTCCGAGGCGCCCTCCCGCCGCTCATGTTCCTGGAGTCGTTTGGTTACGGCTTCATCTACTAATTTCTTGATGTCCTCCGGGGTCATGTTCTCAGCCCAAACCGAAGTAAACGGCATAGCTGCAATCACGAGAGCCCCGAGGATTGACCTGATCTTCATCGGTATCCTCCGCGGTGAGTGAGATGGTTGAGGTCTGACTCGGGACTCGACGGTCTCTGGCCTTCTTGAAGAAACGACTAGTCTGCACAGATGAAACGGCGCGACGATGCTTCTAATGCCTCCTTTCGTAAAAGGGATCATGATGCAACGGTGCCCCATCCTTCGATTGAGGAGAATGGGATGACAACAATGCGTTTGCAGCGCTTGCACTTGAGTTCCAGGCCTTGTCCTCGCACCTTGGCGATCAATTGACCGCATTTGCAGCGAGTTTCGCCGCAGTCGGTAAAGTGATTACTGGGAGATGTCGTGCTAACCATTTCGAGCGGCTTCCCCACTCAAATGAAATTGAGAACGATTATTAATATCTCAATTGATGTTCGGAAGTCAAGGACTATCATTGCATTCAAATGATTCAAGGAGGGGTGCATTAGGCCTAGTCCCGCCCTATAATTCGTCGTCTCTTTGGCAAAGGGAAGGGAGAGAGGAGCGCATGCATTTCAATCTGTGCAATCAGCTGTTTCGCATCCACACAAGCCTTCTGGCGCTGCTATGTAGTTCTTTCGCTGGCTGCGCGATGGTGCTCCATGGCCATGAATCGGCCGTGGTCACCAGAGCCCAGATGCAGATGGGCACGGTGGTCAAGATTACGGCTGTGGCTCGGAGTGAGCCTATCGCGCAAGCTGCAGTGACCGCCGGGTTTGCCGAGATCCATCGACTGGAAGAACTCCTGAGCACCTGGATTCCTACGAGCGAACTCTCTCGCGTGAATGCCTCGGCTGGTGTGATGCCGGTCTCTGTGAGTCCTGAAACGATGGCGGTTGTCCAAGGTGCAATTCAGGTTGCGGAGATGACGGATGGTGGATTCAATATCACCATTGGCCCGGTGGTGGATGCCTGGAATGTGATTGAAAACCAACGAATACCGACAGAACCTGAGCTGAAGGCTCTTCGCCCCTTGCTGGACTTAAAGGCTATTCATGCCGACGTGCGGGAGCAGACAATTTTTCTTGAGAAAACAGGGATGCGGATTGATGTAGGGGGAATCGGCAAAGGCTACGCAGCGGATCAAGCGGTGATAGCGATGAAGAAGGCCGGAGCGTTGGCTGGAGTGGTGGCCCTCTCCGGGGATATTAAAACATTCGGGCATTTGTCGGGAGGGAAGAAGTTTCCCGTCGGTATTCAGCATCCGCGCAAGGAGGGAGAGGTTCTTGTCTTCATCGACTTGGAGGATGAAGCAATCTCAACGGCCGGCGACTACGAACGATTTTTCGAGCGCGACGGTGTCCGGTATCATCATATTCTTGACCCAAAGACGCTTCAACCTGCGCGTAGTTGCCAGGCGGTCACGGTGATTGCCCGCGAAGGCATTTGGGCGGATGGGTTGGACACGGGGATATTTGTGATGGGCGCTGAATTGGGAATGCACCTTGTCGAAGCCTTGCCAGACGTGGAGGCCATTATCGTGGATCACGAAGGCATGGTCCACGTGTCCTCGGGGTTACGGGATCGGATCCGCAAGCCGTGAAGCAGAGAATTATTGATCCAATCGAAAATTCATGGGAATCTTGATCGTCATGCGTGGCTGTCCTAATGGGTGTGGCAGATGGAACGGGGCTGCTTGCCGCATGGTTTCAACAGCGGCCTTGTCGAGTGTGAGATATCCTGAACTCTGAAAGACTTCTACTTCTCCGAGATTCCCGTCTTCGTTGATCACGGCTTTTACCACGACTTTTCCCTCGGCACGATCTATCCGAGCTGAGGCGGGGTAGCGTTTCAATTCTTCCACACGACGTAAAATCTCTTCAGAGAGCCAGCCATAGTCGCGCTTCGTCGGCGCGTTCGTTAGCGCCGGGGAGATGGCTGCCATCTGAGCCGGGGGCTGAACAGATTGTGCGGTCTGGGTGTCAGGTTCCGCAGAGACTGCCATTGGTGCTTCGGCTGGTTTCATTATGGATGTGGACTCGGTGGCCATCGGTGCCGCAACTTCATGTCTGATTGGCTCAGCCGGTTGCGTTGAGGGTAATGTGGTCGGCTCAGCCGTCACCGGAGTGGCGGTTCGTTCTGAAATCGGCGGAGTAGTCGGTTGTGCAAGAAGCTGGGGCGGCGAGAACGTCTGTGCCGGCGCAGCCTGCTGCACTGTGGGAGAGGGAGCCGAGGTCGTCGATGGAACTGATCTGGCCGGAGCCTGATTCTGGGGCAATGCCGACGAGTGGACATGTTGCGTCGGCGACACCATGGCAACGTTCCACTTGAACGCTTCGTTCTGGGGATCGAGTTGGATCTGCTTCATGAACAGAATTGCTACGAAAGCTACAGTGCCGTGCAGGAGGACAGAGACGAGCCATCCCTGGACGTGAGCGCCTTTATGGCTTCCGGAGCGATGTGACCCAGCAGCGATCATAGCCGAATGACCTCCAGGCTGACCTGTTGAAACCCTAACCCGCGCACTTCATCGACTACGGACACGAATCGTTCAAGGAGGGTCACTTTATCAGCCCGTACGACGACTGACGACTCTCGAGGCTCTGTGGCCAGTACTCCCTGGAGTTCTCCTTCGGGAACAGCACGATCGTTGAGAAAGAGTGTGCCGTCGGCAGTCAGGGTGATGACGATGGGGGCCTCTTTATGATTGCCGACCTCCTTCGCCTTTGCCAGATTTACGGGAATCTGTCCACTACTGATAAAGGTGGCGGTGGTCAGCACGATGACCAGCAGGACCAGCATAACATCCACGAGGGGAATGACGTTGATTTGGTCAATGTCCCGTTGCATGCTGTTCCTTGTGTCGGGCGAGGATTTCGGCCACTTTCCGTCTGAGAACGTTGTTCATGACGACGCAGGGAATCGCGACCAGCAATCCGACTGCCGTGGCTTTCAGCGCAAGGCTGAGCCCGATCATGATGGCATTGACAGCCATAGTACCGGATGTTCCCATCGTATGGAAGGTGAGCATGATACCGAGCACGGTGCCCAACAAACCGATATAGGGAGCGTTCGCAGCCACCGTGCCGATAATGACCAGGTGTTTAGTCAGAGCCATCTCCAGTCCCAGGCTGTTGGGGTACTGAGCAAGGTCGATACGCCGGTAAAAGAGCCACCGTTCCACCGCAATGGCCACGGTCCAGACGCTGAGTGCCAATAGGAGTCCGATAACTCCATAATCGACTAGGTCTTTGAGCGCGTTCATGGGCAGGGCCTCAGTTTCTTAGTAAGACACCGACCGGCAGGCTAGGGGGCCGTCGTGAACATCTATCAATGCCAGATCGTGAAAAAGCCTGTCAATGCTTTCGTTGGTCGGTCGGACCGGCTGCCATACTTATTCCGTGGACTTCTCTTGCCGAAAGAGCACGGTATGGGTCGCCAGGACACGAAGTTCCACTGCCGTGCCTGCCTGATAGACGCTCGTAGAACCTTGACTGCTATGGACAATTTGGCCGGAGGGAAGGCTGACTGTGTACAGATTCTCCGAACCATGGAATTGGCGAGAGAGGACACGCGAGCGGGCACCTTCCGTGGGAACGAGGTGAATGTCGTCCGGCCGAATCATGACGACCACGGCGGTGCCGTCTTTGCACTCGATCGTGTCGGGGAACTCTCCCAGTTCGGTGCGGACCATGCCTTGGGACACGGTTCCAGGAATGAAGTCCGCTTGACCGACAAAGTCGGCGACGAAGGGCGTGGCCGGCATGTGGTACATCATTTCCGGTGTATCAAACTGCTCCAAACGGCCTTGGTTGAGGACGGCGATTCGATCGGCCATGGCAAAGGCTTCGTCATGATCGTGTGTCACGAGCACGGTTGTTGTCTTTGTCCTGCGTAACAGGTCGTGCAATTCTTGGCGCATTCGTCCAGCCATGTCAGGGTCCAAATTGCTGAACGGTTCGTCGAGCAGCAGCACGACGGGATTCTGGACGAGGGCGCGAGCCAGCGCAACTCGCTGTTGCTGGCCACCCGATAATTCGTGAGGGTACCGCCGCTCGAATCCCTCCAGTCCTGTGAGGCGCAGCATCTCCTGTACCCGCGAGGCGCGTTCGCTTCGAGGGAGGTGATGGAGCCCAAAGGCGATGTTGTCTTGAACGCGCAGATGGGGAAACAGGGCATACTCTTGAAAGACCATTCCGACGCGCCGGTTCTCCGTAGGAGTCATCACGTCCGGCGACGATACGAGTTGGTCTGACAAGAAAATCTGGCCGGAACGAACCGGCTCAAATCCGGCGATCGCTCGAAGAATCGTTGTCTTTCCACACCCCGAAGGGCCAAGTAAACAGAGAATTTCTCCTTCTCGCGCCGCAAACGAAATTTCCTGGACCGCGGGGCGTCCGGTTTCGTAGGCACAGGAGACATGGCGCAGCTCCAAGATCGACGAGGCCGGTGTGAAGAGGTTGCTCTGGAATGTGCCTTCCCCAGATGGGCGTGGTGCGGTGGAATGGTCTGAAATCACGGAATCACAATCCTTCCTCTTTCAGGATACTGAAAAAGACCAGCCTCCTCACCCCGCCCAACCCTGGCACGCCGGGACGCGCCTTGGCCCAGGCAAGGCCGCAGCGAGTGAAGATCTGAGGAGGTACATGCCGCACTTCGTGTGGGCCGTTCGCCCTTTGCATGGGTCTTGGCGAACGGAAAAGCCCCTCCAGTGTTTCCGACCTCCAAGAAACTCCTCCTCAATATTGAGGGTCTGAACGATGCGAGAACGAAGCTGGTGGACTTTTTCAGCATCCTGCTAGGCTGCGCGCCAATCTTTCGAGACCAACAAGGCCAGAGCTGGCAGACTCAGCAAGACGATGAGGAGCGCAGAGGGAGCAGCAAGCTGAAAATACTCCTCGCTCGCTTCCATCCAGACGCGAATGGCCAGGGTGTCGAATCCCACCGGCCGCAATAAGAGCGTTGCAGGTAACTCCTTCATTGTCTGTAGGAATATTAAAACCCAGGCCACGACAAATCCGTTGCGAATGAGCGGAAGAGTTACCCGCCGCCAGGTGGCACGCATTCCAAGGCCCAATGTGCGTGCAACCTCTTCCAGATTCGGAGACATCTGTTGCAACGCTGGCTCTAATGACTGGAGACCGGCCGGGAGAAAATGGATTATGTAGGCTACGATGAGGATCAGCACTGAGCCATAGGCCATCGGGGCCAGTTTAGTGAAGAGCACGAGGACGGCCAATGCTGCCACCGGTCCCGGAAGCACATAGCCGGCATAGGCAGCTTGCAGGCAGCCCAGGTTCAGCATGGTCGGGCGTCGGCTGGCAAGGTAGGCAAGCGGCAAGCCGATCAACACACCACCCGTCGCGGCACTGGCTGCCAGGATGCCGCTGTTCCAGATAAACCCAAAGAACCGGCTGTCGATCGTGGCCTGGGCCTCGGGCGACAGGCTCCATTGAATCAATAACACAGTCGGGAGTGCGAAGGCGGCACCGACGATGAGCCCGAGGTATCCGGTGACGGCAACGGTGCCAAGCCAACCATATTGGCGTCGTTGAGGAGCCCGATAGCGGCCGGTGGTTTGATAAAACCGGCTGCGTTGTCGGAACCACCGTTCAGTAATGAGGAAAATCAGTGCAAGAATAACCAGTAAGAGGCTCAAGATGCTCGCCGCTGTATTGTCGGACCGTCCGGTCATCTGTTGAAATACGGCGTAGGTGAGTGTCTGGTAGCGAAGCAGTGACACAGCGCCGAAGTCAGACACGACGTACAAGATGACGAGCGCAACTCCAGCGGCAATCGAGGGGCGCATCAACGGTAGCGTTACGCGCCAGAGGGTCGAGAGACGTGAAACACCGCTGGCGCGTGCCACCTCTTCGAACGACACATTCATGCTGAGGAGAGCGCTGCGGCTCAGGAGATAAACGAAAGGGAACGTGTCCAATGCCATGACGATTGTCGCGCCCCAAAAGCTATGGGGCGAAAAGATTCTCGCCTGGGGCCCAGCTACGAGTTGCCAGAAATGCTCGACGGGGCCGCCGAATCCCAATAGGTAGGAAAAGACATAGGCCAACACATAGGTCGGCATTGCCAATGGAAGGACCAAGGCTCCCTCCCACAGCCGACGACCGGGAAACTCTGTGCGCGTAACCAGCCAGGCAGTCGAAACGCCCAGGACCAGCGTGATGACCGATACGCTTCCAGCCAGCGAGACGGTATTGAACAGCAGCTCTGGAATGCGAGTCGCCCACAACCGGCTCCAGATGACCGGATCGGCGGAGAGGGCTTGTACGGTGACATAGCCAAGCGGGAGCAAGATAATTCCCGCGCTGGCCAAGGCAATGAGCTGTAGCGGCGAAACAAGTTGGTGGCGAATCGTGCTCACGAGGATCCCTTCGAGTTACCGGAGACCCACTTGTTCGATCAGGGTGAGCGTCGGCTCGCGCAGTTCGGCGAGTTTGGAGAGGGGGACCTGCGCTGCGCGGAAACTCTTTCGATCTATCAGCGCCGGGTCTGCCTTCACATCTTGGTGGAGAGGATACTCTTTGTCGAGTTCCGCAAATAGCTTCTGCCCTGCTTGTGCGACTAAAAATTCTACGAGTAGCTTGGCACTGTCGAGGTGTTTGGTCGTCTTAATGATGCCGACGCCTGCGACGTTCATGATCGCTCCCATGCCGCCCTCTTGCTGATCAGGCATCACAACTGCAATCGGTGTTCCCGGCTGAGCGGCAAGATGACGGTACACGTAGTAATGATTCACGATACCCAGCGCGACTTGGCCCTTGGCGACGGCATCTACGATCTGCGAGCTTTTCTGGTAGACCTGGCTGTCCGCGTTGGCCTTGAGGCCTTGCAGAAACTGCTTGGTCTTTTCGTCGCCGTAAGTGGCGCGGATGACCGATACGCCTGCTTGCAGATACTCGCTGCCGGAGTTCGGAATCGCAATCTTGTCTTTCCATTTTGGATCGGCAAGATCGAGAAGCGACTTTACTTGGTCCGGCTTTACCATCGTGGTGTTATACACCACGATCCAGAATCGCCCGGAGAGTCCTACCCAGGCATTATCCGACGCGCGAAACTGCGGCGGAATGGCTCGTTCGACTTCCCGCATATTCAACGGGTGGAGGAGCCCGGCAGCCCGGGCCAGTTCCAAACTTCCGGCGTCATTGGTGATCAGGAGATCTGCCGACGTACGATCTCCTTCAGCTTTCAGTCGATTGACTAACTCCGTTGTGCCGGATGACAACAGCTCGATTTTAATGCCCGTCGTCGCGGTGAAGGCGTCGAGTACCGGCTTGATGAGCCGCTCCGAGCGGCCGGAATAGATCGTGAGTGAATCGGCAGCCGGCGCCGAGGGTGCGAAGGCTACAGCTACGAAGAGTAGAAGGAGACTTGAGAGGATTGTTCGGCGCAATGCGGACAGGGTCTGTACGAATGACATGATGCGGCCCTCGGTGGAATTGAAATTGATAAACTGTCTCAAAATGATACTAAAAAAAAGCAAGTTCGTCAATGGCGGCAGCGAGAACAGAGGCCGTAGAGCTCAAGTCGGTGGGTTTTGATCGTAAATCCGTTCCGGGTGGCCACTTCTTCCTGGAGTCGTTCAATTTCTTCGTTTTCAAATTCCACGATCTTCTCGCATCCGGTGCAGATGAGGTGATCGTGGTGGCCCTTGTGCGAGACGTTGTCGTACTTCGTCTGAGAGCCGAAGTGTCTGGCTTGTGCGATACCTGCATCGCAGAACAGATTAAGTGTCCGGTAGATGGTCGCAAGCCCCAGATGTGGGTCGGACTTTGCCAGCTGATGATACATGGCTTCCGCGGTAATATGCTCTTGCCGGAGGAAAGCGTTCAGAATCAATTCACGCTGGCGGGTGAGCTTGAGCTGATGCTTGCCCAGATGTTCCTTCAGGGACTGCATTTCCTTCACATGTGTATTCGCCAAGAGGGGCCTCCGATGTGGCCCATTAAAGACGAAACTTGCCCGACTGGTCAAGGGGTGTTGTGCGCGAACGGCTTAGAGGGAAGGAATTGACGGAGATCTTCGACGCTGCCTATAGTGCTCCGCTCAAAAAAGATGGAACGATGGAGGGACTCCCGGCATGCGGAAACCCAATCAGATTACGGTCGACCGGGCTCTCTTGCTCTATGTCCTGCATCTGACGGAACCTCACGGACTGCTTAGCGATGTGAAGTTGCAGCAATTGTGTTTTCTGTGCGAGCTGCAGATGTTCGGCAAGGGCTTTAAAGGCTTTCACTTCGAGTTTTTCCGGTTTGCCTATGGAGCTTTCAGCAAGGATCTCGATAATGACCTCATGTCGCTACGTCGGAAAGAACGGGTAGAAAACTTTACGCCATCAGACCAGGCACAGGAAGAGGTTATTCCGTTGCTGGAGAAAGGTATTGAGGGAGTTGAGACGAACGAGAAGGTCGTGGAGATTCTGAAGGCGGTGGTAGCCGTGTATGGGCCTCAAGATAGTGGAGCGATTACCCAGTCGGTCGAGTCAGTCGAATTGAGTACTCCTCAGCAACCAGAGTTCAAGATCCCGATCCGCGATATTGTTTTTCACACGACGCTCTTGGTGCCGTCTCGTATCGAAGTGCAGGCGGAGTTCACATTGTCTGCTATGAGCCTGGCCAAGCTGAATCAGGCGATGGGGTACTGACTCAGGCCTGGGGCCTGAGAGTCCTGAGTTTTGAGTTATGAATTCTGAGTTGTAGCCATGACTCTCGATTCGTTCCTCAGAACTCAGAACTCAGAACTCAGAACTCAGAACTCAGAACAACTCCCCCCCCTAGAGCTTGTAGAGCTCGCCGTACTTTTTCTCAACATACGATAAGAAGGGTTCAGGGTTGAGGCTCTTTCCCGTCACTCGTCGGGAGAGGTGATCCGGCGTGAACATCCGTCCCCAACGATGAATCTTCTGTCCGAGCCAACGCTGCAGCACCATTAATTGCCCTGCCGCAATTTCATCCTCCAGATGCGGGATCTCCAGTTTGGCCTGTTCATAGAATTGAACGGAGTAGAGATTCCCGAGCGTATAAGTTGGGAAATAGCCGAAGGCACCGAACGACCAGTGGACGTCTTGCAGCACGCCCTCCGCATCGTTGGAGGGGACGATGCCCAGGTATTCCTCCATTTTCCGGTTCCAGATTCCCGGTAAGTCCTCCGGGCGCGTCCGGCCTTCAATGAGATCCTGTTCGATTTCGAACCGCAGCATGATGTGGAGATTGTAGGTCAGCTCATCGGCTTCGACCCGAATCAGCGAGGGCTTCACGCGATTGATGGCCGCGTAGAATTGTTCTCCATCGAGCGAACGTAACTGATGATGAAATGTTTGCTGCAGCATGGGGTAAAAGAAACGCCAGAACGCTCGAGACCGGCCCACGCAGTTTTCCCACATGCGCGATTGGCTCTCGTGAATGCCGAGCGAGACCGAGTCGCCCAGCGGCGTGCCGAAGTAGCGGGGGTCGAGCCCCTGGTCGTAGAGGCCATGTCCGCCTTCATGGATGCAACTGAACAGGCAGGACTGGAGATCGTGTTCGTGCACACGAGTCGTGACGCGCACATCTGTCGGATGGAATGATGTCGTGAAGGGGTGCGCCGACAGGTCAAGGCGGCCCCGTTCGAAATCGTAGCCCATGGCGATCAAGACCATCCGGCCAAACTCCAGTTGGCGCGCTTGATCGAAAGTGTGAAATAAGATCGTATCGTCGATCTGAATCGGGCTCTGCTGAATTTTTTTGAGCAGCGGTACAAGACGCCCCTTGATCTGGGCGAACAATGGGCGCAATGCCTCGATGGTGGAGCCCGGCTCGTACACATCGAGTAAGGCATTGTATGGCGAGTCTCGGTAGCCGAGGTACTCGGCCTCTTCGCGCTTGAGCGACAGGACCGTGCGGAGATTCGGGAGAAATTGTGAGAAGGCGTGATTTTCCTTCGCCTCAGCCCATACTTGTTGCGCCAGCGAACATTCCCGGCTGAGTTTGATGACAAAGTCGGATGGCAGCTTCTTCGCGCGGCTATAATCACGCCATACTTCGCGGAGCAACGACCGTGAGGGCTCGTCCCAAGTCTCCCCAGGGGTATCTTGAGTCTCACCGGTCTCCGGATCGAGCCAGGAGGCGAGCAGCCGTTCAATCTCCGGCGAGACGAGCTTTTGGTGTGCGATCCCCTGGAGCGTCGATATTTGTTCGGCTCGTGCCTCGCCCCCGCCGGCGGGCATATAGGTTTCCTGATCCCACGAGAGGAGCGAGGCTGCGCTGTTAATGCGCTGGATCTCCAAGAGTCTGGTCGTCAAATCGTTCACGGTCTTCAGGCTTTTCACAGTAGAGTGTCTCCTTCAGCCCGCATTATTCACGATGGTTTCTACTACAACTGCCGATACGAAAATCAGAACTCATTGTGGTTTTCTTTCTTCGCGCCAGGATCATACAAAGGGCGCTCGACTTCGCAAGCGCGGTGACGACGCACCTGACGGCGGGCGGGCTCGCCGCTCGGTCGGTCAACATACTGTTTCAAGTATGCCTCCCTTCCTCACAGCTCCGCGCGCCCGTCTCGCTTGGCGTCTCGGCGATTTCGTCACGAACCCTCGTGAATAATGCGGGCTAGGAACCGTCATGCTATGATCGCGCCGATCGGCACCTGTAACGCAGTGTACGCAACGAACTAGTCGTTTTCAATCTAGCCCGCATGATTTATGAACTATTCTGTTGCAACCGCCGATGCTTGACTCAAACGAGATGGGCGAGACTGGCGGGAAAAGCGCGACGAGCGATGGTTGATCTGGTTCATCGGGTCTGTCTCGTTTGTCTGGTTCACCCAAACAAACGAGACAGACCCGAGAGACCAGCCGGTCCTCGCGCTTGTCACGCACCACCCTGCGGGCACTGGGTATGACACCTCAGACAAACCGTCTGGCCTATGGTGCGATTATTGCTGCCGCTGTGCTGTGGGGTGGATCGATCGTGGCTCAGAAGCTGGCCCTGAGCGGATTCTCAGCCGTTGAAGCGTCGGTCCTGCGGGACATCGGTGGGTTGGCGATTCTCCTGAGCACCTGGTGGTGGCAGGAAGGAACCTTGGCCAAGCTGACCAAGGCGGATGTGCGTCTGCTGGGACTGCTCGGGCTCGGCGTATTGGGCAACCACCTGTTCATTATGATGGGGCTCAAGTATGTGAGCGGGGCCGTGGGTGGGGTGATCATCGGATCGAGCCCGGTGGTGACCGCGCTGCTCTCGGCTCTGTTGATTCAGGATGTCCCCCTGCGCGCGGTGTGGGCCGGTGGTCTTCTGTCCTTTGCAGGGGTGGGGTTGGTCTCAGTGGCGGGATTTCAGGCCGCGGGCGATCAGCCTTTGCTCGGCAGCCTGCTGGTTTTTGGCGGCGTCGTGAGCTGGGCTCTCTACAGTATCGGCAGTCGGCAGCTTATGGAGCGCCACTCGGCCCTCACGGTCAATTGGACGACACTGCTTGTCGCAACAGTCCTCCAAGTTCCTTTGTTGTGGGCGGATCGCAAGATGTTGGATGCGGGACTCGGGTCCGTGTCAATGGCGGATTGGATGGCGCTGGGCTATCTGGTTCTGTTCGCCACGGCCATCGCGCAGCAGGCGTGGCTGTATGGCGTGAAGGGCATTGGGCCTTCACGCGCGTCTGTCTTTGGCAACCTGACTCCTGTGGCCGCCATCGTCCTCTCAGCATTACTGTTGAATGAATCAGTGGGCATGAGCGAAATCCTCGGCATCGCGCTGATTCTGGCAGGAGTGTGGGTGGTAGATCGGCAAACATCCCGTCTCACAAGTTAGCAGGCTGCTCAAAAAGGCCGCCAGCTTCGTTCTCGGTTCATCGAAATCCTCAACGTACCCCTGAGGGTACGCCTCCGGTTTCGACTCACCTGCGGCCTTGCTGGCGGCCTTTTTGAGCAGCCTGCTCCGATCGAGTCCGTTCCGTCTTTCCTGCCCTAAAAGGAAATAGCCAGGTTATCTTTCCCCCGCGCATCGCTCCCTCTCGCCTCGTTTCCATGTTTGCAGTATGATACGGCTCAATTTTCAGCTAAGGAGCCGTGCATGCTGGAACAACGCATTGAAGAAGTGAACAAGGCGAACCATGCATTCTATGCTGCGTTCGGCAACCTCGACATCGTCGAGATGGACAGGGTCTGGGCGCACCAGGAATATGTAACCTGCATCCATCCAGGCTGGACCTTGCGGTCGGACTGGCCCTCGGTCCGTGACTCCTGGGTTCTGATCTTTAACAACACCTTTTCTATGACATTCGAGCTTACGGACGTAACGATACAGGTGGCGGGGGATTTGGCCTGGGTCGTCTGCGTGGAAAACATCACCACCCATCAATCGGACGAACCGCAGCAGGCGCAGGTGTTAGCCACGAACCTCTTCGAGCGGATCGGGGATGAATGGTTGCTGATACATCATCATGGGTCGGCTGTGATGGGGTAGGGAGCTGGTGGTCTCCCTGCTCGCGCAACGCGCGGCCTGAGAAGGCCCTCGTTGGACGCGCGCACTCAGAGACCAACCAGCTCCATCCCCCATTGTTAATAGGGTGGGGAGAGAAAGGACCGTTCGATGGGCTGCATTGGAGGAACCATGTAGCCTATGCCCTTTCCACTAGAGGAAAGGGCGGCTATCGTTGGGAGCCATAGATGCCAACGTACAAGAATCGCACACCAATGGACCTGGCCACCGAGCTGCGGCGGTACAGCACACTCGATGCTCTTGTGCATATGCTCGAAAATCGTCAGCTGCAATTGACCCGTGTCGACAAGTTTCGCGACCCCTTCGAGGGATCCGTTACGCAGAGGCAAATCGACGACCAAGTATGCATTTTCTCACCGATACACGAATGCCAGATGATGGGTGTCGCTGCATGGTATCCGAGCATGAGCATGCCACCCCGTCGCCATCTTAATCCGTGGACGGAAATGACGTTGCGGCGGCGAGCCAAGACCCGCTCCATCCATGCAAGCTGCTGGACAGCTGGTCCTGAGTCTGAAGCGATGTGGCGGTTGTACTGTCGGGAGGATGGTGAGCCGGAAGGCCAGGGCATCGCGTTGCAAAGTACTTTAGGGAAAATAGAGGCGTCCGTCGAGCGCCACGATCTATAGGTGAGTTCGATTAGGTCTCGCGCCTATCATGATGGCGATGCATTCGACGATGACTTAGACCCGTTCATGCACAAGAGACAGGGGTTTGCGCACGAACGCGAGGTGCGGCTGCTCAAGTATGACGAGAGTCACTATTTAGAGTTGGCGGCTGCTCTTACGAGCGGCGATCTGAGCAGGGCAACGTCACCGGAATTGCCTGAGCATATCTTTCTCGACTGGTCCCCGGCCGAGGTGATCGAGAGAATCACGATTAGCCCATACGCAGACGAGTCCTACGAGACGAGGGCAAGAGACGCAATTGCATTAATTGATCCCTCCCTTGTCGACAGACTTGACCTGTCTGTTCTCAGTGAGCGCCGCTACGGTCCGCAGTTCTGAAGCCCAGTGATGGATATGTCACGACATCGGGATTGGATCGAACCCGTTGGAGTTGAAACGGTAATGATGCCCAACATCGTGCTGGGCTGCTTAGCCTTCCGTTAGAACAGACGCAGGGGGCAGGCAGGAATAGGGCTGCAGGAACCGTTTATTTGCGTGCTGGCGTGGGGCCTTAGGTTTTTGGCGCTGCGGCGGTGGGGGCTTCTTCTACTCGGATGGTGTTGGCCCATTCGGCGACGAGGGGGTCTCGTTCTTCCATCGTCATCCCGGCATACTTCATAAACATCTGCGGGCCTTTACGGCGGCGCCAGGTAAGATAGCTCAAGAAATGTGCTCGGCAGATGCTGTGGGTGCCGGCTGGAGCATAGACTTTGGCTTGGCAACCGTGGATCATACATCTGAGGTCGTGCATCCTATCCTCCAATTATGAGCCATAGTATGCAGAACGGAAGGGCTGATTATCAACCTTGACGTGTTGCACTCATTCCGGTAAGTCCTTCGCCATGATGGGTCTGCTTCCTATTCTCCTCCTGCTCTTGGCCAGCCTTGTTTCCCTTTCGAGCTGTACATCAGCGTCACGAGAGGGGCTCCCTCCTGGGAGTCCTTTTGCTGAGAAGGCGGCCGTTTCGGCAAATCTGCTGCCTCAAGGGATTGCGGTGGGGGATGTGACGAGCCAGTCGGCCTTGCTTTGGCTGCGGACCGATGGGCCGATGATGGTGCAAATTGAGTGGGGGACGGTGGCAGCCTGGGACAGCCTGTCGAAGACGGGGACAGCCGTCGCTCCTGTGGCGCGGACTTCGTTGTTCACGACCGGTCAGGAAACGGACTTTACCTTGGCGATTTCCCTTGAGGGGCTGACACCGGCCACACGATATCGATGGCATGTATTCGCCGGCACGAAGGGCCGTGAAGGCGCACTGACTGAGGCTGGAATGGCGGCGCAAGGGGAGTTCACGACGCTTCCCGATGTGCAGAGTCATGTGCCTGTGACCTTTGCCTGGAGCGGCGATCTGGGCGGCCAGGGGCGTTGCAGGCGTGGCGCTGCCGGATACCCGATCTTCGATGTGATGCATGCCCAGCACCTCGATTTCTTTCTGTTTCTTGGCGACTCGATATACAGCGACAACCTCTGTCCGTCTCCTCCGAACGAGCCTGGCGCTGATTTTAGGGCGACGACCCTGCCCGAGTACCGCGCACGTCATCGCTACCAGCGAGGTGCAGAGGCTTTGCAGCGGTTTCTCAGCAGCGTTCCGGTTTATGTGATTTGGGACGACCATGAAGTGCGGAACGATTTTGCAGGGCCCTTTGACAGCCAGATGCCGGCTGGGCGTCAGGCTTTGCGCGAGTATTGGCCCATCCGCGTGGATCCTGACGATCCCCATCGGCTTTATCGAACCGTGCGTGCCGGAGCAGATCTCGAGCTGTTTATCCTCGATACGCGACAGTATCGGAGCTTGAATATCGATCAAGATGGTCCGGCAAAGACGATGTTGGGAGAGCGGCAGCTTCAATGGTTGTTGAGCGGGCTTACAGAGTCGACTGCGACGTGGAAAGTGATTGTGACCACGGTGCCGCTCTCCATTCCGAAGGGAGGAAACGCCGACGGCTCCGGGAACGATGGCTGGGCCGGGGGGCCTGGCATCCCAGGGTTTGAACGGGAGCGTCAGGTGATCGTGGACCACATTCTCGGCCAAAAAGTGAAGAACGTGGTGTTCCTGGCAGGCGATGTCCACTATGTGCAAGCGAATGAATACGATCCGAACGGTGACGGGATTCCTGATTTTTATGAGTTTGTGGCTGGTCCGTTGTCCGCCGCGCCTGGCCGACTGGCGCCGGCCAATGTGGAATTGCGACCGACCAGGTTGATGAATGAAGGTGGGTATATGAATTTTGGCCTGGTGCAAGCCACGAAGGCCTCCTTTGGTGTGAGAGTCCTCGACGAGACCGGCACCACGCGGTTTTCCCATCGTCTAGCTGCCAAGTAACCGGGTGTATCTGCGAAAGTCCCCTTGAAATCTGGATGGGTGGCCAGTTACGGTACAGAATCGTTGTGCCTGTGTGCGAGACTTAGATGCTGTTGCAGCTGATTTCCATATTGGGCGCGCTGATGGTGTTATCTGCCTATGGCCTGATTCAAGGTGGGGTCTGGAATGAACTGAATGCGGGATACCTTGCGTTGAACATCGTTGGGTCGTTGCTGCTGGGAATCGTCGCGATTGCGGATCAGCGGGTTGGATTCATTTTCTTGGAGTTTGCGTGGGCCGGACTGGGATTGGTCGGCGTCGCCAGGGCAATGAAGGCCCGGCGCACCACAACTTAACTGTGCTCGAATGAAAGGACTACACAGATGGCAGGGTTGATATCAGCGGATGAGATTTTTGAACAGGCTCAAAATGCCGCTGCTGCGGCGACGGGGCTCGATGAAAAGGCCATGCAGATCGATTACCCGGCACTCAAAGAAAAATTCCGCGCAGCCTTGGGGGATCGCAAAGTCGCGCGTTGCCATATCAACAAGTTTTTGCCGGAGGGCTACGAAGATCAGGGGCGCTTCAATCTTGTGCTGCTCACTGCCGGCAATGTGCTGTTCGACATGGTCATCGGTGACTCGTATTTTCGATATGACGTGGTGTCGGTCGGCCAGTTGGACAAGGTTCAGTTGATCGATGCCATGTGGGATAATAAAGAGAAGCGCCGGGAGGAACCGTTTCTCAGCCTTCGCCTGATGCATGGCGAAGAAGCACATCTTCTGTTGGCGTTGGACGATGAGGAACGGGCAAGTCTGCTGAGGTTTGCGTCGGCGGTTATGGCAGCGCGAAATCCAGAAAAGTAGTTGTTTCGGAAGCGACGCGCTTCCAAACCCTACGTGCTCAGGGCTCCAGCAAAGGCACCAGCGCAGTGTGGCCTTTTTCGCGCGCACGATCGACCGGTCGTAGGCCTTTGGCATCCTTCGCCGTCTTGTCTGCTCCCTTCATCAACAGCATGACCGCGATCTCCCGGTGTCCTTGTTGTGAGGCGACATGGAGAGCCGTCCAGCCGTTCGTCGTCACCGGTGTCACCTCCGCCCCTTTGTCCAATAGCAGTGCCACAATCTCCCGATGCCCCTTGCCCGCTGCGACGAAGAGAGAGGTCGCATTGTTGCCCAATCGTACTTGCTTGATGTCCGCGCCACGATCCAATAGCAGGGCAACCACGTCACGATGCCCTTCTTGGGCCGCGATAAAGAGAGGGGGGTCGCCGCTCTCCGTTCTCACCTGTTTCACATCCGCGCCCTTATCCAACAGCAGTTCCACCACGGCTCGATGGCCCATCTCGACGGCGATGTGAAGCGGGGTCGCTCCATCCGTCGTCACCTGTTTCACATCTGCGCCTTTGTCCAGTAGCAAGGCCACAGCGTCTTGATGCCCCTTTTCAGCTGCCCTGTATAGCGGAGTGATTCCGTCCTTGTCCGCCGCGTTGACGTCGGCCCCTTTTTCGATGGCTCTGGTGGCCTCGCCGAGATCCCCTTTGTGAGCTGCCGTAATCAGGGCCTCATCCACCGGTAACATAGCCAGGATCATCGGCATCAGTCCGAGCACGGCTATAAGAATCATCCAGCGTTGTTTCATCTGTCGGCTAGCTCTTTACGTAAAAGGGCAAGGTGTGGACGGTGGCAGGATGTTTGCGACCGTCGAATTCCACCGTCAGCTCAGTGCCTGCCTTGCTGAAATCCCGCAGCGGAAATCCGAAGGCGATCACTTGATTGAGCTGCGGCGAATGGGTAGCACTGCTGACCCATCCGACTTCACGATCGTCCGCAAAGAGTGTGGCTCCCTTCGAGGGCACCGTGGCATCCTTCATGACCAGTCCTACCAGATGCCGCCGTACGTTGCCGTAGGTATCCATTCTCGCCACGACTTCTTGCCCAGGATAGCAGCCCTTATTCAAGCTGAACGCTTTTCCTTCCAGATTCGCTTCTGGTGGGACGATCTCTTCGTTGAGATCCGGCCCGGCCTTTGGCAGCCCTGCTTCGATGCGGAGAGCCTCACGAGCGTGACCACCGACTGCCTTGATGCCGTACGTCGCACCGGCCTCCATGAGCCGTTCCCAGGCTGTATGGAGGGCATCGGCGGGCAGTAGTACTTCGAGGTCTATCTCTCCGGTTTCTTCTGTGCGCAAAACGAAAGCAATCTGGCCGCCGATCTTGGCTGCGATGGCGCTTACCGGCTTGAGATCGCTCATCTCGACGCCGAAGGCGGCGCTGACGGTCGTGCAGGCCTTGGGTCCACTGACAAGCAAGAGCCCCCAGGATTCTGCACAGTTCTCCATCTTCGCTTTGACGCCGTAGAGTAGAAACTTTCGGAGGGCTTGGAAGGTGGCCTCGCCGACCTCGCCGACATCTTCTATCCACAGACTGTCGGAGAGAGTATAGACCCGAAAGTAGCCAAGCATCTTGCCCTTATGGGTGAGAAAGCTCGAATAGCGGCCCTCGCCTGGCTGGAGTGGGAGAATATCGTTGCTGATGAGGCCCTGCAGCCATTTTACACGATCGTCGCCGGTGACGCGGATCTTGCCCCGATGCGAAAGGTCGGAGAGTCCGACTGCCTGGCGTACTGCCTGATATTCCTCGAGCCACTCTCCATAGTGAGCGGGCATGTCCCATCCGGCAACCTCTTCGAAGGTCGCACCAAGCTTCGTGTGGTGGTCGTGGATGGGTGAGCGCTTCATTGTGAAATATTCAATGGTGAATGTTTAATGTTGAATGAAAGTTAACATTTAGCCTCACACAGCCAACATTACCTCATCTACCAGCTCTTTCAGCCGTGAGGAGAATTCATTGCGCGAGACGATCTTGGTCACTCCCAGTGCTCTGGCCCGGTTAAATGTATCGACTTCTTCGTGATTGGCGAAGGCGAGGATGGGAAGGGTCTTCATGCTGGTGTCAGCTTTGAGTGTTTCCAGGGCTTGAAAGGCATCCAGTCTCTCGTCATTCATGTTCAAAATGAATGCGGATGGGGTCGTGGCCGAAGCCTTTTCGGCAATGTCTTGTTGTGTGCGAGCCCGTTCGATTTTGTAGCCCTTCGACATCAGGGCGTCGCGGACTTTGGTATAGAAAAAGATGTCGGTGACAGCGACGAGGATTGTTTTTTCGTTTGCTTGGTTCATCTGGTTGATTTGGTATTGAACAAGAGAAACAAAATAAACTAAATAAGCCAAACAAACGAGTTTAGTTCAACGAACTAATCAGCCGTCCCAACGCTTTTTTGGCCAAGGCGTAATTGGGATTGAGGGCCAGAGCTTTCTTATAGGAATCGATGGCTTCGGTCCATTGGCCCTTGCGCTCGTAGACCCGGCCTAGGTTGAGATGAGGGAAGGCCGGGCTCTCATAACGTCTCGCCTGCAGAGCTTTCTGAAACCAGACAATCGCTTCGTCGAGTTCGTCCTTTTCGATCAGATAGGCCCCGATGTCATTATAGGGGTTGCCGAAGTCGGGATCCTGCGCGATGGCCTTGTGACATTCCTCGATCGCATCGTCGAGCCGCCCCATGAAACTATAGGTCCATCCAAGGAAGGTATAGGCCTCGGCTGTCGGATGAGCCTCAATCGACTTCTTGTAGAGCGTCACAGCTTCTTCCAGTTCGCCCTTCATCTGGCGTTCATAGGCCTGTTGGAAGAGTTGCCAAGCCTCGCGCTTGTCTTCTTCGTGGCCTTCGCCTTGTATGAGAAAGTCCTGTACGTCCATAGCCATTCACTATTCTCGTTTTTTAGTGGGAGTAACGGGGATGGTCTCGACTGCGTGCGTCCAACGAGGGCCCTCTGAGGCAGCGCGTTGCGCGAGCAAGGAGACCGTCTCTGTTACTCCTGCTTCAACTTCTTCTTAATCAGCTCTGCTCCATACCGTCCTGAGAGCAACATGGAGCCGAATGCCGGTCCCATGCGCGGGGTGCCGTAGACAGCCGCTACGGCTAATCCAATCACGAAACAGTTGGGATAGACCTCGCCGGTCCGGTCCATTACCTCTTCTTCGGAGCGAGAAACCCACATGGCGCCGTTACCTGGTATGGCCTTGTAGAGATTGCGTTTATGCAAGAGCTCTACGACGACGGCATCGTGGCCCGTTGCATCCACGACGATCTTGCTTTCGAGCGCGATGGGGTCCACGTGGAGGATGTCATGGCCGGCCATTTCAGCTGTCGTATTATTGACCACCACGCCTTCGAGGATGCCGTCGCGACGTAAAACAAGATCGACGACTCTCGTCAGGTTCATGATCTTCGCGCCGCCTCTATACGCAGCAGCAATCAGTGCGCCGGTGGCGTGCGGGGGATCGACCATGTACATGCCCTCGCATTCCGTGATCTTCTTGCAGGGCACGCCGATCTCTTCGAGGATCTCATTGGCCGGTTCGCAGATCGTGGCTTTGTTCATCAGGTAGCCACCCGTCCAAAATCCGCCGCCAAGGGCAAGGCTTTGTTCAACGATGACTGTCCGGAATCCCATCGCAGCCAGATCATGGGCGCAGATTAACCCGGAAGGTCCGGCTCCGACAATGATCACATCGCTCTCGATAATCTGGTCGAATTCTTTGTAGTATTCCCGCGCAATCTGACGAGTAATATCTCGCTCACGCAATGGTGCTGGTTTTGGCTTTGCCATTGGAACTCCTACCGGTAAATTTCTGCCCCGGTCTTCTTAAACTCTTCTGCCTTTTCCTTCATGCCGATTTGAATCGCTTGCTGTTCACCCACCTGTAATTGGGCGGCATAGTCACGGACATCCTGCGTGATCTTCATCGAGCAGAAGTGAGGGCCGCACATGGAGCAGAAGTGCGAGACTTTTGCGGCATTGTCCGGCAAGGTCTCGTCGTGGAAAAGTTTTGCCGTGTCCGGATCGAGCGACAGATTGAACTGGTCTTCCCAGCGAAACTCGAAGCGAGCTTTGGACAAGGCGTTGTCCCGAATCTGCGCGCCTGGATGTCCCTTGGCGAGGTCTGCCGCGTGGGCGGCGATTTTGTAGGTAATGACGCCGGTTTTCACATCTTCGCGGTCTGGGAGGCCCAGGTGTTCTTTGGGTGTCACATAGCAGAGCATCGCACAGCCGAACCACCCGATCATCGCTGCGCCGATGCCGGAGGTGATGTGGTCGTAACCCGGCGCAATGTCGGTCGTGAGCGGCCCCAGCGTATAGAAAGGCGCTTCCTGGCAGGCCTTCAGCTGTTTTTCCATGTTGACTTGGATCATGTGCATGGGCACGTGGCCCGGCCCTTCGATCATAACCTGGACGTCGTGGCGCCAGGCAATCTTGGTGAGTTCTCCCAACGTGTCCAGCTCTGCAAATTGCGCTTCGTCATTGGCATCGGCAATGGAGCCCGGGCGCAACCCGTCGCCCAAACTGAATGACACGTCGTAGGCCTTCATGATCTCGCAGATCTCTTCGAAGTGTGTGTAGGTGAAGTTTTCTTGATGATGAGCCAGGCACCACTTCGCATGGATCGCCCCGCCACGCGACACGATGCCGGTCATACGTTTAGCCGTCATCGGCACGTAGGCCAAGCGCACACCGGCGTGAATGGTGAAGTAGTCGACTCCTTGCTCCGCCTGTTCGATCAATGTGTCGCGATAGATTTCCCAAGTCAGGTCTTCGGCCTTGCCCCCGACTTTTTCGAGCGCCTGATAGATCGGCACGGTGCCGATCGGCACCGGTGAATTACGGATGATCCATTCGCGGGTTTCGTGGATGTTCTTACCGGTGGAGAGGTCCATGACGGTGTCGGCGCCCCATCGAATGGACCAGATCATCTTCTCGACTTCTTCTTCGATGGAGGAGGCGACTGCGGAATTGCCGATGTTGGAGTTGATCTTCACTAGGAAGTTTCGGCCGATGACCATCGGCTCGCTTTCCGGATGGTTGATGTTGGCCGGGATGATCGCACGGCCACGGGCGACTTCATCGCGGACGAATTCCGGTGTGATGACGGAGGGAATACTTGCGCCCCACGATTGGCCTGGATGCTGGGTGACCCCGCCGCCATGCCCATTCCTCGAGGCCAGTTCGCGCGCGACTTCGCGGGATTGATTTTCCCGGATCGCAATGAATTCCATCTCCGGTGTGACGATGCCTTGTCTGGCATAGTGGATCTGAGTCACGTTCATGCCCGGCTTGGCTCGTAGCGGCTTGCGAATGTGTTGAAACCGGAGTTCGTCCAGCTTGGGATCGGCTGCGCGCAAGCGGCCATACTGCGAGGAAATATCTGAAAGCTCGATGACATCGTTCCTGCCGATCACCCAGTCTCGGCGGTAAGGTGCCAAACCAGTCTTCGCGTCGATTGTGACGTTCGGGTCTGTGTAGGGGCCGGAGGTATCGTAAATCGTGATCGGTTCATTGACGGTGGGTGTGCCCCCATTCATCGACTTAGTAGCGGTCAGACTGATTTCTCTCATTGGAACCTGTACGCCGGCCTGAGTCCCCTTCACGTACACCTTGCGAGAGGCAGGGAACGGCGTGGTCGTCAAGGCCGATCCGGCAGTCTTGTGTCCGTTACCACTTGCTGCTCCATTGCTGATCGTATGGTCGCTCATGGGGAGACCCTTTCTCCAAAACGTGAACTGTGCTCAGTCGTCAAAAATAAAAATGCCACACCACTAGAAGGGGGTGCGGCAGAGAGACCAACGGTGCCCGGTTGTTCTCGCTTCCCTACGCTGGTATTACCCAGGTCAGGTTCTGAGGGTCATCCGTTTGGGCGGACTCTCAGCCGTGTGGCTCCCCTAGCTTCGACGGAGAATCGTATCGCCAGCCTCCTTGTATTGTCAACGGGGTATAAGGCCTATCGTGGTCGAACCGAGTGGATCATCGCCTGCCTGGACTTCTTCCTGGGGCCGGTTCATTGATTGTCAGGAAACCCTCACGTAGAATGTTGGCTTACGCTATTTCGCCAAGGAAACTATGCAAACCGTCTCGACACTTCCGAAGCTGATCACGGATTACCAGCAACTGCCTGCGGAGGAGTTATTTCGCCGGATAGTTGAGGCGAAACGTGTGCTGGGTGAACAGGTTATGATTCTAGGCCATAATTATCAACGGGATGAAGTCATCGAACATGCGGACTTTCGCGGGGATTCCCTCCTGCTTTCGAAGCTGGCAGCAGAGCGGTCGGAGCGGCCCTATATCGTTTTTTGTGGCGTGCACTTCATGGCCGAGACCGCCGACATTTTGAGCCGCTCCAAGCAAACGGTGATCCTCCCGGACATGGCCGCAGGCTGCTCCATGGCGGACATGGCGGCCATCGAACAGGTTGATCAATGTTGGGAGACGTTGGGGCGCATGCTTCCCGTGGAAGAGACCGTCATGCCGGCGGTCTATGTGAACTCTGCCGCGGTGCTCAAAGCCTTTTGCGGTGAACATGGCGGGATTACCTGCACCTCCTCCAATGCGAAGGCGGTCATAGAATGGTCCTGGGCCAGGCGGGAGAAAATTCTCTTTTTCCCGGACGAGCACTTGGGCCGCAATACGGCGAACAAGATGGGGCTGCCGCGAGAAGAGATGATCGTGTGGGATCCCTATCAACCCAACGGGGGCAATACGCGCGAGGCGATCCGGCGCGCGAAGCTGATTCTCTGGAAGGGCCACTGTAGTGTGCACCAGATGTTTCAGCCCGTGCACGTGGACAACTTTCGCAAGCAGTATCCGGATGGGAAGGTGATCGTCCATCCCGAATGCCACGAGAAGGTTGTCAATAAGGCAGACCTGTCCGGGTCCACGGAGTTAATCATCCGTACGGTGACGGCAGCGCCGCCCGGGACGGCATGGGCGGTGGGAACGGAATTGAATCTGGTCAATCGGTTGAAGCGTGACCTCACCGATAAGAAAGTTTTCTTTCTCTCCTCCACGGTCTGCCAATGCGCGACGATGTTCCGGATCGATGGAGCCCATCTCTGCTGGGCGATGGAAAACCTTGCCGACGGCCACGTCGTGAACCATATCGCCGTTCCGGACGATGAGAAGCATTGGGCGAAGGTCGCGCTGGACCGCATGATGGCCGTGAGCTAATGGGGTCGTGAAAAACGCCTCCAGCGTCGTTCTCGCATCGCTCAGATCCTCAACGTACCCCAGAGGGTACGCCTCCGGTCTTCACTCGCTGCGGCCTTGCTGGAAGACGTTTTTGACGACCCCGCATCAAAGCTAAGGACTGGTGCCCCGCCTGTCATTCCGGTATATTCCAATCCTTGATCCCAATCACGTTCTAAGGTTTTCGCGAGAGACCACACAGGTTATGGACTACAAGGCGACGCTCAATCTGCCGAAAACTGACTTTCCCATGAAGGCGAATCTGCCGCAGCGGGAGCCTGAACTCCTGGCCTCGTGGGAGAAGGAACGGTTGTACGAACAGATTCAGGAGGCGGGGAAAGGTCGGCCGTTATACGTCTTGCACGATGGGCCGCCCTACGCCAATGGCCGTATCCATATCGGTCACGCGCTGAACAAGATCCTCAAAGACATCATCATCAAATCGAAGACGATGGCAGGCTATCAGGTGCCATACGTGCCAGGGTGGGATTGCCATGGTCTGCCGATCGAACACCAAGTCCTCAAAGAACTCGGCGATAAGAAAAAAACGCTCGATACCCCAGCCATCCGCAAGCTCTGCCGGGAGTATGCGGAAAAGTTTTACACGATTCAGCGTGAGGAGTTTCAGCGGTTGGGCATCCTAGGCGATTGGCAGCAGCCCTATCTCACGATGAATCCCGGCTATGAGGCTACGATCATTCGCGAGTTCGGTAAATTTGTGGAGCGGGGGGGCGTCTATAAGGGACTGAAGCCTGTGCTCTGGTGTACGGCGGATCAAACCGCCCTGGCCGAAGCGGAGGTCGAATACGAAGACCACACCTCTCCCTCGATCTATGTGAAGTTCTCGTTGGTCACGTCGCCCACGGTGCTCAGCAAGACGTTCCCCGATATCTCGTTTCCTCTCGGCATCAAGTCGGTCTCCGTCGTGATCTGGACGACCACACCATGGACCCTTCCGGCCAACCAAGCAGTCTGTCTGCATGCCGAGATCGACTATGCATTTGTCCAGATTGGCGACGAAGTCCTGATCGTGGCTGAGAAGCTTCTTGAGAGCGTGACGAAGGCCTGCAAGCTCGAAGGGGCTCGAGTATTCGGGGTGAAGAAGGGGAAAGAAGGATTCGAAGGGATCGAGACGCAACGGCCCCTGACCACCGGCCTGTCACCCATTCTACTCGGCGACTTTGTCACCCTCGATCAGGGAACCGGCTGTGTCCATATCGCGCCTGGTCACGGCATGGAAGATTACATCCTCGTTCTTGAGCACAATGCCAAGGCTTCGCCTGGTGAACGATTGGAGATTTTGGCGCCGGTCGACAACGGCGGGCGGTTTACCGACGTCGTGAAGGAATTTGCCGGCCAGCATGTGTTGAAGGCGAATCCGAAGATTGTAGAGTTCCTGCAAGCCAACGGACGCTTGCTCGGCCATGGGTCGTTGAACCATTCCTATCCACACTGTTGGCGCTGCAAGAATCCTGTCATCTTCCGCGCCACCGAGCAGTGGTTCGTGTCGATGGACACGAACGATCTTCGAAAAGAGGCTCTGGCGGAGATCGGGCGGGTCCAATGGATTCCAGCCTACGGGCGCGATCGGATTAACGGGATGATCGAGAACCGGCCCGATTGGTGTTTGTCGCGTCAGCGTGTCTGGGGCGTGCCGATTCCCGGCTTCACCTGCCAAGGGTGCCGCTCTGTGCTGGCCGATCCAATCGTGATCGAACATATCGCGACGTTAATGGAGTCTAAAGGGGCCGATGTGTGGTTCGAGCAATCGGCTGCCGATCTGTTGCCCAAGGGTACGAGCTGTCAGAAATGCGGGGGAACGGTCTTCGAGAAGGAACGGGACATTCTCGATGTCTGGTTCGAGTCCGGTGTCAGTTACGCGGCGGTCTTGAAAGCACGGAAGTGGTGGCCGGCGGATCTCTACCTCGAAGGGTCGGATCAGCATCGGGGCTGGTTCCACAGCGCCTTGCTGGCTGGCGTCGTCACGGATCATCGTGCGCCCTACAAGGCCGTCCTGACCCACGGTTTTGTCCTCGATGGGCAGGGCAAGAAGATGTCCAAGTCGGCGGGGAACGTCGTCGCGCCTCAAGACGTGATCAAACAGTCGGGCGCAGAAATCCTGCGTCTGTGGGTCTCGGCACAGGATTATCGTGACGACCTTCGGATTTCTCCTGAAATCCTGACCCATCTCATTGAGGCCTATCGAAAGATTCGGAATACCTGCCGCTTCTTATTGAGTAATCTGTACGATTTCGATCCGGAGAAGGACCGCATCCCCTATGAGCAGCTGCCTGAGTTGGATCGTTGGGCGCTGCATCGGCTCAGCGAGCTGATCCCGCGGGTCAGGAAATCCTATGATGAGTTTGAGTTTCACACAATCTTCCATGCGCTCAATAACTTCTGTTCGGTGGATCTGAGCTCTGTCTATCTGGATATTCTGAAAGATCGGCTCTATACGTTCCGGGCCGATTCGCCCTTGCGGCGAGGGTCGCAGACGGTGCTCTACGAGATCGTCGTCTCCATGACGAAGTTGATGGCCCCGGTGTTGAGCTTTACGGCCGAGGAGATCTGGCGGACCCTGGCTGCGCAGCCAGGAGGACGTCTCGGAGTGAGCAGTGTCCATCTGAGCGTATTTCCAGAGGTTCAGCCACAATGGCAGGATGCCGATCTGTCTGAGCGATGGGAGCAATTATTAGAGGTAAGAGTAGTGGTGCAAGCCGCCTTGGAGGATCAGCGTCGCGACAAAGTCATAGGTTCTTCGCTTGAGGCAGATGTGCTGATACGTGCAAATCCCGAGAGGTATGAGCTTCTTGAGCGATACGTAAAGGACTTACCCGCCGTTTTTATTGTGTCACGGGTTGAGCTGAGTAAAGTTCATGATCGTCCACATAAACCTGATTTTGAGGCCATAGTCTCTAAAGCTAAAAGTAAAAAGTGTGAACGCTGTTGGAACTATCGAGAGGCGGTCGGAGAAGACCCCACCCATCCAACGCTCTGTGAGCGCTGCGTGGAGGCAGTGCAGTAATGAGCGGACCCGTACGCTATCTGCTCTTAGCGCTACTCGCCGGCGCGATCATTGTGATCGATCAGGCTACGAAACTGTCTATTGTGCAGTCGATGCGGCTGAATGAATCTATTCCGATTGTTCCCAATCTCTTCAGCCTGACCTATATTCGCAACCCCGGCGCTGCCTTTGGACTGCTGGCCGGTAGCAGCGATGCGTTTCGCATGGTGTTCTTCGGCGTGACGTCGCTGTTTGCTCTGGCCCTGTTGGGGACGATTCTCTTCCGGTTGCCGAAGAAAGATTGGATGGGGCAGCTCAGTATTGCCGGAATTCTTGGAGGGGCGATCGGGAATTTGATCGATCGATTACGCTATGGAGAAGTAATCGACTTTCTCGATGTCTATGTGGGCTCCTACCATTGGCCGGCCTTCAATGTCGCCGACTCGGCGATCAGCGTAGGGGTCGTGTTCTTGATCATCCATTTTGCCTTTGAGAAGAAAGATCTCTCCCTTCTTCCACACGAAACCCCGCCAGCATAAGAAGACCGTTATTGGGTTTGTTTAGTTTGTCTGGTTTTTTGGTTGAACGAAACTAACCAGATGAACCAGACAGACCAGATGAACCAGATCAACCCTCGCGCGTCGCGCGCTAAGTTGAGAGGGTAATGATGAACCCGCCCTGATCACGGAATTGACGTTGCTGCTCGGGGGAGAACATCGCCAGCGGTTCGGTGTGGCAGAACTGACATTCTTTCACTGTAACCGGTACGTTACCTTCTCCGAGGCTGGCCAAATGCTGCTTGGCGAGCGTCAACGCCGTCGCTTCATCCGTTGTCATCACGTCGAAGTGCAGAAGCCGCTTCGTGCCTTTCACCCACGTATCGAAGACATGAACTGTGTCGGATTGGGATTGAGCCATCGTAAAGTGCCCTCCTTTGTCGTGCGTCAAAAAGTTAGCTGCGCAATCGGGTTAACTATGTTCCTGGGCTCGTATTCATACGAAAAAGATGACTCGGTAAATGCTGCTGTAGAATAACTGAAATCCCGAGCGCCTGTCCAATGATCCGTTGGCACGCGAGACAGGCGGGACGATTGATCTGGTTTATCTGGTTTGTTGTGTTTATTTGGTTGGTCTGGTTCAACCAAACAAACCCAGTAACGGTCTTCTTACACTGGCGGTATTTTTCAGCATCCTGTTAAAAGCCAAAGATATAGAAGACGACGATGCCCATGAGTATGCGGTAATAGGCAAAGGGTCGGAGAGTGTGCCGTTTCACAAACGTCAGAAAAGCTGCAATCACAATCCAGGCGACAATGAACGACACGAGCATCCCGATCCCGAGGGCCAGATAGTCGTCTTGCTGGAAGACGTCCCGTGATTTCCACATTTGATAGCAGGTCGCGACGATGAGGGTGGGAAGGGCGAGAAAAAACGAGTACTCCGTCGCAACTTTCCGGTCCAATCCTACCAAGAGCCCACCGATGATCGTGGATCCGGATCGGGACATACCGGGGAGTAATGAGGCGCATTGGGCCAGGCCGATCCAGAACGCCGAGATCAGGCTTACCTGTTCGAGTTGCTGGACCTGTACTTGGCTACGGCGCGCTTCAACTGCGAGAATAATCAGGCCTCCGACGATGGAGGAGACAGCCACAGTTTGAGGCGTAAAGAGATGGTTTTTAATCCAGTTATGAGTCAGAAATCCGATCCCAGCGGCCGGTAAGAAAGCGAGACCGAGTCCGAGGAGAAACCAAAGATTCTTGTGAGTTGCCCAGGAGGTTCGCAGGACTGTTGCCCAGGGGGTCGCTCCTCGTGCTCGGATCATGGCAGAGATGTCCCGCTGTTCCCGGCTTGCTAGTCCGATCATGGACGCGAGCTTGTGCCGTTCATAGGCGATGACGGCCAGGATGGCGCCAAGTTGGATTGAAATCTCGGCGCTGGCGGCGAGTTCCCCCTCAAATCCAAGGATATGGCCGGCGAGAATTAAGTGCCCGGTCGACGAGACGGGCAGAAACTCTGTCAGTCCCTCCACGATACCCAAGATTGTGGCGAGACCAGGACCCCATTCGTTCATGCGAAGTCTTTCTAGCCTGGACTATTTATGAATACCTGCGACGTCGCCCGATCCTCTCGCCCGGCGGGGACTTTTCTCGTTCGACCTCCTCGACTGACTGCCTGTGCGCCTGCGTCGGCCTTTTTTGCGAGAAGCCCAGGCGGGCTTCGGTCTCGAACGCCTCGCGACGGCATTCATGAATAATCCAGGCTAGATGAGATTGCATCCGGGGTGAGCCTCGATCATATTCACAAAGTGACAACAGTCCGTCAAGCAAGGAAACGATTTACCACGGACTTTCATGTTGATCGGTGACGGAGGAGGAGCAGCAAATCTATTGACAAAATGGAAGGCATGGCATACACCCAACATTATACGTATGGGGGTGGTATTGCCCATTCATACCGGCAGGCATGCCGGATGAACGGCGGTGGCCGGCATCTGTTGCAGAAACTACGCTCAGTAGGGGGAGGTTCGCATGAAATCAGTGTGGATGGCGGCGGTTGTAATGATTGGTGCAGTCGCAATGGTCGGCTGCGTCAGTTCAAAGAAATATGAAGAGGCGATGGTCGACGTCGAGTCGGCGAATTTGGAGCTGGAGCGAACACGTACGCAGAAGAATGCCTTGGAGCAGCAAGTCAAGACGCTCAAGGATCTCAATGTAAAATTCGGGAACGAAACCCAGGCCGCGCGCGACGAACTTGAGCGCATTCAACATGGCCGCGATAAGGAGCGCGGCACTGTGGAAGGCCGGACCAAGGAACTCGAAGATCGTGTGAAGCAGCTCTCTTTTCAGAATCGGGCGGTGCGTCATGAATATGAGGATTTGAAGCAGCATAACGAAACGCTCAAGTCCCTGGTTGCTCGCTATCAGAAAGAGTTGAAAGATCAGTCACGTTCCGTGACAGGCGGTGGGGCATCTCCCATGCCGTCCTCGATCCCCGCTCCTGCAGGGGCGCCTGCGCCATTGGCGACGAAGGCCTCTCCGTCCATGGCTTCTTCCATGAACATCAATAAGGCGTCTGCAGGCGATATGGTGCTGGTGCTCGGTCTCTCGAAGGATGTGGCAGACCGTATTGTGACGAATCGCCCGTATCGGGTGAAGGGTGAATTGGTGGCCAAAAACGTCGTCCCCAAAGAGACTTTTGATTTGATCAAGGAGCGCATCAGCGTCAGTCCCTAATCAGAGCGATAGTCCAGTTGCCTGACAGGCCGTCCGCCACTCGGCGGACGGCCTGTCTCGTTTTATTGGTTTGTTTGGTTTGTCTTGTTTATTTGCTTGAACCAGACTAACCGGATAAACCAGATAGACCAAACCAACTAGATGGGCCAGACAGACCAGGTTATGTCCCAGACATAAAAACCATTTAAGTCCTGCTATGCCGCAGGGCTTTTTCGCAGTCTGCTAAAGCCCATAGAGACCGTGTATTCCCTTCAGCCTTGTTGATACAATACATTTTAAGTCGGTGAGGGGATTGGAGAATGAATTGATGCGCCGCGCCGTTATGATTATCAGTGTCCTGGCCATTGGGTTAACGATCGGTGGCTACGTCTTCTTCAATGGGGAACGCAAAGTCCCGGTTCGATATCGGAGCGCCGCGGTCGAGCGAGGCCCCGTCATTTCGCTCGTAACTGCGACGGGAATGATCAATCCTGTCGTCTCAGTCCAAGTTGGGACGCAGGTATCGGGCATGATCAAGAGCCTGCACGCCGACTTTAATTCGGTGGTCAAAGCCGGCGATATCGTGGCCGTCATTGATCCGGAGCCAATGAGAGCCAGGCGAGATCAAGCGGCCGGCAATCTTGAAATGTCGAAAGCGAATGTCGCCCGCGCCAGAACCGATCTGGCTCAACGCAAGCGTGAGTTGGATCGGGTGAAATCATTGGTGGCGCAGGAGTTTGTCTCTCAGAACGACGTCGATATCGCCACGACGAATTTCCAGGCAGCTGAGGCGCAGATGAACGTTGCAGGGGCGCAAGTAAAGCAGGCCGAGGCGGCCTTGAATGCCGTAGAGTTGGACTTGAAATACACCGTCATTCGCTCGCCAGTGAATGGGATTGTGGTTGCCAGAAACGTGGAGGTCGGTCAAACGATCGCGGCCAGTTTTGCCACACCGAACCTCTTCTTGATCGCGCTTGATCTGACGAAGATGCAGGTCGACACCAACGTCAGCGAGTCGGATATCGGGGGCATTACAGAAGGGAAAGAAGCCACATTCACGGTCGATGCCTACCCAGGCCATCAATTTTCAGGCACAATCCGCCAGGTTCGTCTTGCACCGATCAATGTGCAAAATGTGGTGACCTATAACGTGGTGGTCAATGTTGATAACCAGGACCTCCGTCTGAAGCCGGGGATGACAGCGAATGTCTCCATCGTTGTCGCTCAAAGAGACGCAGTGCTGAAAGTGCCAAATGCCGCGTTGCGCTTCACCCCCCCGACTGCGGGCCCATCCGATCACACGGCCGGCGGTAAGCCGGCCAAAGCCAAGGGTCCAGAGCAGGCGGCAGGAGCCGGCAAAGGGACCATAGCGCCAAGCCGCATCATTTGGAAGCTAGGACCGTCCGGGGAACTCGACCCCCTTCATGTCCAAACTGGTATTTCTGATGGATTGGCAACGGAAATTGTGTCGGAGGAGTTGCCTGAAGGGGCATTGGTGGTTGTAGGGATTGAACGATCCAAAGGCGATCGGGGTGGAAGTGATCTGCCCCCAGGATTTGGGAGTGGCGGACAGAGGGGCCCCTCGCGCAATCGTGGGATGTAGGGAAACCGGGCAGGGTGCGGGCACTTTCCGTGCTCGCGCAGCGCGCACGATCGGAATGTGCTTGCTGGACGCGCGCAGGAGGAAAGCACCCAGACCCTGCCCAGTTTTTTGAGGTAATGAAGAAGCGAGTAGATCAGATCGAGGGATGTCGATGGCCGCACTGATAGAATGCGAAGATGTGTGGAAGATCTATCGGGTTGGCGACATGGAGGTCCAAGCTTTGCGCGGCCTCAGTCTCACGATTGAGCAGGGTGAGTTCGTCGCCATCATGGGGTCTTCCGGATCAGGTAAGTCAACCCTCATGAATATTCTTGGTTGCCTCGATCAACCGACGAAGGGGCGTTATCGGCTGAACGGGATAGAAGCGGGCAACCTGAAGCCCGATCAGTTGGCCGGTATCCGCAATCAGCAGATCGGGTTCGTCTTTCAGAGCTTCAACCTCATTCCAAGAACCAGCGCGCTCGAAAATGCGCAGCTTCCGCTGTTTTATCGGGGGCTCTCGCTCAAGGAGCAACGGGCGCAGGCTGCAGCGGCATTAGGCCGGGTGGGGTTGCAGGGTAGAGAACACCACTATCCCACCCAGTTGTCCGGAGGGCAGCAACAGCGAGTGGCAATTGCGCGAGCGTTGGTTACGTCACCCTCGCTGCTCCTTGCCGATGAACCGACCGGCAATCTGGACACTCAGTCGAGCCAGGAAATCATGCGAATCCTGGAAACGCTGAATCGCGATGAAGGGATTACGATCATCTTAGTGACGCACGAAGTGGATGTTGCGGCCTATGCCGCGCGTGAGATCGTGATCAAAGATGGACAAGTGTTAAGCGACCGTGTAACCAAAGCGCGGTCAACGGCCATTCCGGTTGGGGGCTAGATGTCGGCGTTTGTGTGGCTCACTATTTTGACCGCGTTGCGGATCTTGGCTCGGAATCGGATGCGAGCCGGTCTTACGATGCTGGGGATTGTCATCGGTGTGGCGGCGGTCATTGCGATGGTGAGTATCGGCGAGGGTGCCAAACGGGCCGTGCAAGCGCAAATTGCGACGATGGGCACAAACGTTATTGTCATTTTCCCCGGGGTGACTTCCGCGAGTGGCGTACGAGGGAGTCAAGGGAGCGCCATGACGCTCACGGTATCCGACGCCTTGGATCTGAAAAAGCGCGTCCCCTTGCTGGCCGATACCGGATGGGCCAAGCGCGATGTCATGCAAATTGTCTATGGGAACCGGAACTGGAACGGGCCGATTAATGGCATTTCACCGAGCTATCTCACCATTCGAGACTGGTCCTTTACGAGCGGAGGGCCCTTCACTCAAACGGACTTGGAAAGCGCTGCCCGAGTTGCGCTCATCGGCCAGACGATCGTCGGGAATCTGTTTGAACCTGGCGAAGAGCCGGTGGGAGCGGTGATTCGCATCAAGAACGTGCCGTTCCATGTCATTGGAGTGCTAGCGCCGAAAGGCCAGTCTGCGCAAGGGGCGGATCAGGACGATGTGATTTTCATCCCCTTCAGCACGGCGGAACGAAAAGTATTCGGGACGTCATTTATCGGGTCTGTGGGGGCGATGTTCGGCTCGACCGATCAGGTCGAGGATTTGCCGATGGCGGCCGAGCAGATTCGGGAGGTATTACGGTCGCGCCATCGGATTCAGACGGAGCAGGAGGATGATTTTACAATCCGGACTCAGGTCGATATCGGGAAGGTTCAAGAAGGCACCAGTGAGACTTTGACGATGATGTTGTTTGCCATTGCCTCCGTGTCCCTGTTGGTCGGTGGGATCGGTATCATGAATATCTTGCTCGTGTCCGTGACGGAACGGACGAGAGAGATCGGGGTCCGCATGGCGGTTGGCGCCAAACGCCGGCATATCGTCATGCAGTTCCTGATCGAGGCCATGACCTTGAGCCTGGTGGGAGGCGCGCTAGGTATCGTTCTGGGGGTTGCCGGGGCGAAGTTGACGACGTTGATTGTCGGCTGGCCGACTATCATCTCCGGCAACGTCATTCTCCTCGCATTTTTCTTCTCACTCGTGGTCGGCCTGTTCTTCGGATTGTATCCGGCCAACAAGGCTGCTCGCCTCAATCCTATCGAAGCGCTCCGGTACGAATAGGCGCTGATCTTTTACAGCAGAAGTCTTCGTGAATATTACAGGCTAGGCTAGGAACTGGACGCAGACGTCAACTGGACTTCGATCCGAGGGTTGTCCTTGTCGACGTGCTTGTAGAGGTGGGTTTCGACGATGCGGTTGTCGTTGATGCCGAGTCCTTCACAGAGGGCGTCCTGCGCGATCTTGAGCCCGCCATCGACGTCTCGCCGTAGGGCCGAGGTAAAATAGAACCGGATGGATAGGGCGAGCCACTCCGACTGGAGTCGTGCAAGCAGGGCGGCCCGGTGAGTGGACTGTGCCAACTTGAGCCACACGAGTTGTCCCACCTGGGCCTTATAGGCTCGACCAGCCGAAGAGATTAATCGTCGGCCGTTCACCGTGGCATATTGATGGTTTACGCTGGGAGGCATAGGGAGGGTCAAGGAGACTGTATGGATTCCGGTCGGTTGGCAAAGTGGCGGGGATGCAGGCATGCGGGAGGTCGGAGCCGCTTTTGGGGCGATTCGTGAGACCACGGCCTTCTTGTCAGGGTTCCGGTAGGAGGTCATGCGAACGGCTCGTGGAGAGGAGGGAATCCTGGGTGGGCGCCGAAACGTAGGCATGCGCGTCAGCATTACAGAAGATTGAGGATCTTGGACATGTTCTGCTCGTATTGTTCTTCAGATTTTCCGATATAACGGCGCCAATTGCTCGGGTTCCAGATCTCCATGCGGTGGTATAAACCGACCAGAATGATTTCCTGATCCTCATCCAACGGAATGATCTTTCTGAGCCGTCCCGGAATCAGGATGCGTCCGGCTTTGTCGATCTCCGATGTGCCGGCTTCCGATACGACGAAGTGCATGAACTGTCGACTTTGGTCTTCATCAAGTGCGGCTTTCGTCCGTTCAAGGACTTTTTCCCACTCTTTCTTAGAGTAGATGAGGGTCGACTCCTCTGGGCCTTTCAGAAAGATGACGGCCTGTCCCTCCGACTCGATCTGCTCACGGATAGGCGAAGGGACGATAAACCGTCCCTTCTCATCTACTTTGCACAGATACTCACCGGCGAACATTATTGCAGGCTGTCCTTTACGGCGCTAATGTGGCTCTGGTGCGATCGCGAATCCACTGTTCCAGATCCGAGCGTACGAAGCGCCATTCTTTTCCCAGCTTGAAGGCTGGGATCTGGCGACTCTGTAAGTAACGATAGAGTGTGCGCTGGGTGACCTTGAGATAGCGGCAGGTCTCCTCTGCCGTCATCAGCTCGCTCTTGGGCTCTTTGGCCATTGAAGAACCTGGTTTGATAGAAACCCATATGCCTCACGAGGCTTCGGATACTTTTGCCAGAGTAGGGAAACTTGAACCGTCTGTCAAGTGAAAGTATATGACAATGCCTGTCACACGCTGTCATTATCGTCCGACTCCATAGAGCCTGGCTCCTGTGATCCCATCGCTTCCGGGGAGTCGTCACCGAGATCCTCACCCATCTCTTCGCCCATTTTTTTCATGAATCGAGTCATGCTCTGCGGATCGTTCTCATCGAGCCCGGCCAGATTGCCGGGGTCTGCCAAGGCTTCAAGACGAGCCTCTTCGGATTTCGGGGAAGCAAATCGTGACAGGATTCGTTCAACCCTCTCGCTTGCGCAATGGGTGCAGGCTGCCGGCGCTTGATTGGCCAGGCTCAATACAAGGACGGTGCTGCGTTTCTTACAGTCGAGGCAGCGGTATTCGTATAACGGCATCGATCATATTCCTATGGTTGTCAGGGGCTGTTGGGCCTGTTCGGCAAAGAAGCGATCCGGCACCAGCGCCGTATCGACAGTTCTGGCCAGTGTCAGGGCAAACACGGGGCCGGCGCCGGATTTTCTTAGGGTTTTCGCGCATTCGTTTAGCGTCGCCCCGGTGGTATAGACATCGTCTACGAGGAGGATCCGTTTCTTCGCGAGATCCTGTGGCTTATGGATTTCAAATGCTTTCCGTAGATTTCGTAACCGTTCCTGTCGCGATAAGGTGGTTTGGGGATCGGTAGCGACGGTCCTGACGAGGTTTGTGGCTGAAACCGGTCGGGCCAGGTGACGGCTAAGTTGATCGGCCAGCAGCAACGATTGGTTAAATTCACGCGCCCGTAAGCGGGTCGGGTGTAAGGGCACAGGGATAATCACGTCGATATCGATTTCACTTGGTAGGGCGCTGATCATCAGGCGTGCGAGTGGCTTGGCCATTGTATGTTTGCCTCGATACTTGAACGAGCAAATGGCGTCTCGTAGTGGCGAAAGGTAGGGGAAGAGGGTCCAGGCTCGTTGAAAGTCCGGTGGCCGTTCCTGACAGTGCTGGCATTGATGGTTCGGTGTAAAGGCAGTGGCCGTCGGTGAGACAAACGGTTGATCGCAGCGGGCACAAGCTGGTTCCTGGAACTGGCGGATGGTTTGCCAGCACGCGCGACAGAAGAAGGGGACCGGGTCAGTGCTGAGTGAATGGCCACAGGCGATGCATTCCACCGGTAACACGAATCGGAGAGCCTGACGGCACCATCCAATAAGCCGATCCTGGGTGTCTTCGCGTAACATCGCAGGGGGAAGCGCTCCAGTCGATGGATGTGAGAGCTTCTTCTTATGGGAATGTGTTGCGCCTGTCAAGGTTGTTGCCCTCTAAATGGTTGTGATATACGAAGGCAGCAGGATGAGGCGCGAGCGACGCGCGATGGGCACGACCCGAAGTTCGAAGTTCATGGTTCGAGGTTCCGAAAACCTCGAACTTCGGACCTCGAACCACAAACTACGTCCGTCGCAACTGTCTCGCTAGTCTCGCGTGGCGATCTTGCGGGCTTAGGTACGGCTGGAGAAGTTGATCATTATGGTGACATTGAACCAGGTGTCGAAAGTTTATGAGCGAGGTGGAGACACGATTATGGGGCTCGATCGGGTCTCTATTGAGGTGGGGAAGGGAGATTTCTGTGCGTTTATCGGTCCCAGCGGCTGCGGAAAGAGTACATTGCTGAATCTGGTTGGAGGATTAGATGTGCCGACCTCGGGGGAGATCCTCCTCGGAGGGCGCTCGACCAGTCGATTTACGAGTGATGACTGGACGAAGATCAGACGGGAAACAGTCGGGATTGTCTTTCAAGCATTCCATTTAATCCCCGGGTTGACGGCAGCGGAGAATGTTGCGTTTCCCTTGTTGCTGCGAGGGGAACGAGGGGCATCGGTCCAAGCCCGCGTCGAGGAGGTGCTCGAGTTGGTCTCGATGACTGCACGGCGACACCATCGCCCCAGCGAACTCTCGGGTGGGGAACAGCAGCGTGTGGCGATTGCACGAGCGATCGTGCACCAGCCCCAGATCATTCTTGCCGACGAGCCGACCGGCAATTTGGATTCCCAGCATGGGGCCGAGATCATCGCCCTCCTTCGATCGCTCGTTCAGCGCTTTCACAAAACCATACTGTTGGTTACGCACAGCGCTGCGGCTGCTGAGGCGGCCGATTATGTCTGGGCCATGAAGGATGGGCAGCTTGTGGCGAGAACGCAGCACGAGCCTGTTACGGTCGTCGCATGATGGATCTGTCGACCACCATTGCCGGTGTACGATTTCCCAGCTGTTTCATGAACGCCTCGGGAGCCCTCTGCGTCACGCATGAAGAATTGCTGGCCCTCGGCCGATCTCGCGCCGGAGCCATCGTCACTAAGTCGATGACGGTTGAGCCTCGCGACGGCAATCCGACACCCCGGTACTATGGATTTGCCGGGGGGTCCATCAACTCCATGGGCTTGCCGAATCTCGGGTACAAGGCGTACGCGGCCCTCATCCCTGAATTGAAGACATTCGGGAAACCGGTCATCGCCAGTGTGGCGGGACTCTGTGAAGACGATTTCCCGACGATTGCCGCCATAATCAATGCGGCGAAGCCCGACTTGATCGAAGTCAATCTCTCTTGTCCCAACATTCCAGGCAAACCTCAAATCGGATACGATGCTGAAGCTTCCGAGCGGCTGCTGAAGCTGGTTCGCAAGGTCATCACGGTTCCGATGGGGGTCAAGTTGCCTCCCTATTTCGATCCGGCCCATCACAAAGCGATGGGTGAGGTGATCGGCCGTTGCGGGGTCGATTTTCTCAACCTGATTAACTCGATCGGCAACGGGCTCGTCGTCGATCCGGAGCGCGAGGCGGTCGTCATCAAGCCCAAGGGCGGGTTCGGTGGACTGGGTGGCACGATTATCAAACCGGTCGCGCTGGCCAACGTGCGGGCTTTTTGGAAAATCTTCGAAGGGCGCATACCGATTATCGGGACCGGCGGCGTGGTCAATGGCGTGGATGCCTTCGAACATGTGCTCTGTGGCGCGTCGGCCGTGCAGATCGGGACGGTCTTGGTCGAGGAGGGGCTGGGCGTATTCAAACGGTTAGAAACGGAGCTGGCGGCACAGCTCAGCAAGAAGGGTTATACAAGGTTGGAAGATTGCAGGGGAAAGCTGAAAGAATTGTAGGCCTACTTGGCACCGAACGTCTTGGCAAGGAGGCCCAGCTGTAGAGCCCGTCGCAGTAGTTGCGCCACGTTCCTCACACTCAACCGTCGCATCAAGTTGAATCGGTGGACTTCGACCGTGCGGACGCTGATCTCCAGCACCTGCGCGATCTCACGGTTCGTATGCCCGATCGACACCAGGCGAAGGATGTCACACTGCCGGGGTGTGAGGAGATCGACGTCGTTCTCTTCTTGCAGCGGGTGGACTTTTCGGCTCAGTGCAGTTCGTGTGCTCATCAATAGCCCCTCATCTTTTGCTCACGCGAGTCTAGCAAAGGTCTGTATTGCTGTAAACGAAACTGCTAATTTGTGCAGAGCCCTGGTACTGGCCAGATCTGGCTGTTTGGTTTAAGCAAACACACGAAACATACCATTCGGTCTCATGTGCCACGGCTTGTGGCACCGGTGGAACTTTTCAATATCCTGCTGAGTGTTAGATGACGATGCCGTTCATGATCCATAGCGCTCTGATTCGGGCTCATGCGCTCCAGCGGCCATTTCGCACGTTGCTCAGCATTGCCGGAGTGGCATTGGGGGTGCTGGCCTCCGTGGCTATCGGAACGGCGAATATTCAAGTACTGCGATCCTTTGAGCAAGCTGTCATGACCGTAGCCGGCCCTGCCACATTGGAAATTGCAGGTCATGATCTTGGAGTGGATGAAACGGCGATCACGGCTGTCCGTAGGGTGGATGGAGTGGTGAGCGCCGCTCCGGTCATTGAGGAATCGGTCGTGCTTAACCAGGAGGAGGTGCGTGGCCAGGCGCTTCAGATATTGGGACTGGATCTACTCGCGGAGGTTGGGACGCGTGGATTTCAGATATCGCAGGCGGAAACCAACGACGCGCTGGAGGCGCTCCTAGCTCCGGACGCGCTGTATCTTGGTCGTCAGATGGCTGCTGACTGGAGGCTGAAAGTCGGCAGTATCGTTGAGGTGATGGTGGGAGGCCGTCTCGTTAGGCTGCGAGTGGCAGGGCTCATTCATAACGAGGCGGCAGGCTCGTCCCTTTGGGATCGCCTGGCCGTCATGGATATCGCGGCGGCGCAGCTCTTGTTTCAATCGATTGGTCGGGTGGATCGGATCGAGCTGGTAACAGCGCCTGATCGAACGCTCGACGACATCATCGACTCACTGCGCGCGGTTCTCCCCCCACATATCGTTGTGCAACGGCCGGCGCAACGGACTAAGCAGGTCGAAAACATGGTGTGGGCCTTCCAGCTCAATCTATCAGTCATGAGCTGGGTCGGGCTGCTCGTCGGGGTGTTCTTGATCTACAACACGATCGCCTTTGCTGTGGCGCAACGGAGACGTGAGATCGGCATTTACCGCGCGCTCGGCATGACGGAGCGGCGGGTCGCAGGCCTGTTTTTCGTGGAGGCCGGGCTGCTCGGTCTTCTTGGCGGGCTCTTGGGCGGTCTTGGCGGGGTGTGGCTGGCCAGGGGGCTGGTGTCGCTGGTCAGCCGAACGGTCTCAGACCTCTATGCGCCTGTCACCTCCGGCGGGTTGATCTTGTCGATGGACATGGTGACATTGACGGCAGTAGCAAAAGGAGTTCTGCTTGGAACAGTGGTCTCGATGGTGGGAGCCTTGGGTCCCAGTGTGGAAGCCAGCAGGACTGTGACGGTTCGTGCCTTGGCGCCGGGAGACTATGAATCGACGAATCAACTGAGGGCCGGTCTATGGGGGTGGATCAGTCTCGCGTTGCTGGTACTGGCAGGCCTCTGCTCGCTGCTGGGCCCGGTTGGCAACCTACCGCTCTTTGGCTATTTCGCGACGGTCTGTCTCTTAGGGGCGCTCTCTTGTCTTGCGCCGATGTGTATCAAGGCGTTGGGTTGGCGGCCTTTTCGGCGGGACAGCAAGACGATGGTGGTTGGAGGAAGCCTTCGGCTTATCGCGGCAGACCAGGCGGCGCGGCATCCGGGACGGAATGCAGTGACGGTGTCGGCATTGATGGTGGGATTGTCGATCATGATCGGAGTGGTTGTCATGGTTCGCAGTTTTCGTGACACGGTCGAGTTCTGGGTGGACGAGACCGTGATGGCCGATCTTATCGTAGCCCCGCAATCATGGCTCCAGGGGAAGCAGTTCGGGCAGGCCTCACGGACCCTGCCGGGAGGATGGCGTTCGACTCTCTCGGCGATTGACGGCATTGCCGCGGTCGATACCTACCGTGAGGCGTATGTAGGCGTCGAGGGTCAATCGGTGGCGCTGGTGTCACGAGACCTCCGGCTCCATGCGCAGCGTAGCCGGTATCTGATGGTCCATGGAGATTCAAGCGCGGCCTTGCGGCGAGCCGCCGAAACCGGCGGCGCTCTCCTGTCGGAAGTGTTGGCGACACGGCTACAGCTTCGCGAGGGGGATAAGCTCACGATTACAACGCCATCGGGACCGGCTGCTGTGTCCGTCGAGGGGATTTTTTATGATTACGCGACCGACGGCGGGAAGATGGTGATGGATCGAACATGGTATCAACAACAATGGCACGACGATCGGGTGACTGTGTTTTCTGTCTACCTGGCTGCCGGGGCCGATGTCGATCGAGTAAAGCAATCGATCGTGACTGGGGTCGCCGGGTTGGATGGAATGACGCTCCCGCCGTTGGTCATCCGAAACCACGAGTTGCGGCAAGAGATTCTCGAAATCTTCGACCGTTCCTTCGTCTTGACCTATGTTCTTGAAGCCATTGCCGTGTTGGTGGCCGTCCTCGGCATCGTCAATACTTTGGTGACGGCCGTGCTGGAGCGGCGTCGTGAGTTTGCCGCGCTACGGGCGATCGGTGCCAGCACGGGGCAAGTGGAACGGTTAGTTTTGTGGGAAGCGGCCTATCTTGGATTGATCGGAGCCGCCTTGGGCGTCGCGGGAGGGTTGCTCCTCGCCCTGCTGCTCATCCATGTGATCAATAAACAATCATTTGGCTGGACGATTCAGATGACGGTTCCAGGCGGAGTGATTTTGCAAGCCGTAGGACTCGCACTTACGGCTGCTTTGGCGGCAGGCTACTGGCCTGCTCGCTGGGCTGCAAGACAGCCTGTAGTGGAGGGGCTAAGAGAGGAATAGCAACCCCGTTCATTCCTGTGCTCGCGCAACGCGCGGCCTCAGAAGGCCCTCGTTGGACGCGCGCAGTGGGAATGAAGAGGGTTGCTATTCCTTATGGTAGGGTGGAGTTGAAAAACAGAGCGGCGCTTGTTCGACGCGTGCAGTGGGAGCAACTGGGGGTGCTATTCCTTACTGCCGCGATCAGCCGACGTGTAGTTATGCTGCCACAGTCGTACGGTTGGCAAAAGCGAGTGGCATGTCTTTGCGGTCGGATGGTGCCACTGTTAATAACGGCCTCGCGCTGTATCCGACCTCCTGCGCTACCCAGAGCGTAGGGATCTGTTCGATGGCGATATTGTATAGGTTGACCGAGTCGTTATAGAACTCGCGTCGATCGGCAATGGTGCTTTCCAGTGCCGATATGCGCTGCTGGAGGGCTAAGAATTCTTGATTGGCTTTTAGCTCAGGATATTGCTCGGCCACGGCGAAGAGTTTTCCTAAAGCGCCGACGATCTGATTTTCCGCCTGCGCCTTGTCGTCGATATTCAGGCCTGTACTATAGGCGGTGCGGGCTTTGGTCACGGATTCCAGCGTCTCGCGTTCGTGAATCATGTAGCTGTTACAGACTTCGACGAGCTTGGGAAGTTCATCATGCCGTTGCTTCAGGATGACGTCGATATTCGACCATGCCTTGTCGATGTTATTGGCGAGTCGGACCAGCATGTTGTAGACGCCAGCCACGTAGGCGACGAGTACAATCACTCCGATCATGAGCAGGCTTCCGATCACTAAAGTGCTATTCATGGGCGCGCTCCTTGGGGATGACGTTACGATACTGCTGTCAGGTAGTATTTGAAGATGATGCTCACACAGATTGCAGCCAGTGCCAGGCCTCCTGCTCCATAGGCCAACACCTGCCACCGCATTCGGGACAATAGGTCCCTTTCGCTTCGATCCGAGATGATAAACTCGTGGTCTCGGCTGCTCCCGATGTAGAGACGAGCGGAGTTCTCGACGCGTTCTGTTGCACCGAGGTGTGCATGGGCCGTTCCGAGAACGTAGACCAGTTCTCCCGGAAGGATGAACGATTCTCGGCACCGTAATGTCTTGCTCCCCATCCAGCGTTCAGTCGAAATCCCTAGTCGATTCAATCCGGCGATGGTTGTGAGGGGCAATGCTCCGAGCCAATCGTTTCGAAAGGTGCGTTCATCCTGCAAGATCAGCTCGGCGCCAAGGGGTACGATGAGCACTCGTCCAGTGGTATCACTGACAAAAAAAGGCTGCTCCGACGTGCCTTTCGCAATGGTTTCCCATCGTGTATGTTTCCCGGAGCTGACGCGCTCTTCTACGGCATAGGTGTAGAACACACAGGGAAGCCCGCTGAAGGGCGCGGAGAGGAGATTCTCTTCCGGCTGGGCTTGTCCACTGATCTCAACTAATCCGACAGCCAGTGAACGGATGGCCGAGGTTGGAATGCTTTCGATCAAATGCTTCCGTTGGCGAACCAACCATCCGTCGGCGAAGAGCCAGAATGCTCCTAGGGTGCCGGCTGCCAAATAGAGGAAGGGGTAATCCGGTGGCCGACTCCACAGAGTGGTTCTCAAGGTTTTATCGATCCCGGCGGAGAAGATAATCCCTCCGATCCCGAGGGCGAGTCCGAAAAACAGCACCCAGAACCAAAGGCCTTGCGTGTGGGAGCGTGGTGTCTTGAGTCCGGGCTGATGGCGAACCCTGTTGTTGCGTGAATGATGCCTCGCCGCTGCCTGTGCATACAGCCCGGTTTCACTGATCTGGATAGGCACCGCAGCGCCTTGGTAGGTCTCATTCAGACGAGTGAGGCTTCCGTGAGGCAGCCACCACCCGCTGCAGGAATCGCAGCTCAGGAAGGACGTACGCGATACCGTCGAAGTCTCCATGTGCTGCTTGCATCGAGGGCACAGCGTCTCTGTTTTAACCGCGACGCCTCCTGTGTGACCAAGAGCCCGCTTCAGCGAGCTATAATCTTCCACAAAGAAATTCACCTCTCCCACATCGAGCCAGAGTCCGTGTCCGGAGGAACAGATATCGAGCCCCGGGCCATGGCTAGTTGGAACCTGAGTCAGGTCCTCCTGACAATCGGGGCATTTCATGGTGACCATCGTGTTCAAACTGTAGCAAGAATCGGACAGGTGTCAACGCAATAGGCGTATAACCACTTTGAAAAACAGAGGTTTCGGTATGGCCCTCAGCGAGCGATCGTGAGGCAGGGTGCATCAGACGAGGGTCTCGGTCAGGACATGTTGCGCTGCTCTCTGATGCATCTCGGTTGACCCATGATAAGACTCATACTTGAGCGTTTACTTCCGTTCCTGGACGCAGAGTTGGCAAACTCACCACCTTCACCCTCACCTCTTACGCCTCACGTTTCACCGTTCACGTCTCACGTCCTCTGAAAGGCGGGGTGATTTCCCGCCACGAGTATTCTTCGCTGCAGCGACGGGTGAGGAAGGGGTATCTGCTAGTGAGCGACGAGCTAGACGTTCTCAAATCAGTGACCGCGCAATTGGATGGGGCAGGCATTTCTTATATGGTGACTGGCTCAATGGCGGCAAGTTCCGTCTCACCGACATCGAGCAGGCCTGCCCCGGCGTGGGCCGCGAATGGATTCGCTCCCTGCTTACCAATTTAAAAGCGGCAGGCGAAGTCACTTGCCAGGGCAAGGGCCCGGCAGCGCGATGGCGTTATCCGGGGGGGGTAAGGGTAGTAACTCAATCCGGTCATAACCAAACGCATCAGAAAGCTAGTGGGGTCGTTGCTTGATCTTGCACCTAGTGGTTTGACGGTTTCAGAAAGCAGTTCTCGCCTCGTCCGGGGAAAGCTGAAATAATGAAAATGTACCGGGAGTCTTTTCTGCTGATCTGATGGGCGGGTCTCAGTATCTGTGAAGTATGAGAATCGGCCGGTTGCTCTGGTGTGTTTGGTTTAATAAGACCAGTTAGATAAACACAATAAGCCAGATACCATAAACGGAGAGGCTGGTTGGCTCACGGTTTCTTCGCCACGACCTTGCCGTTTTCCCATACATAGATCGGTGTGCCGTACATCCTGGCGGTCTTGCGCGAAACCTTGGCGGCTCTACGGAGTGCGCGTCCAACGGCTTGTGAAAGGGCACTGGGGGTTTGTTTCTTAGCGCGAGGCATGGAGCCTGTATTTTTGTTTTGTCAGCTTGTCACCGGCTATTTTGAGGCTGGTCAAAAAAGCCGGTGTTCTCACCGCCCAACCCCAGGCGCGCCAAGACGCGTCTCTTTCCCATGAAGGCCGCAGGGAGACTCGGACCCCGAGGCGTATTCAGTGCCGTACGTTGAGGGGTTCGAGCGACTGAGAACGAAGCTGGGGGCCATTTTCAGCAGCCGTTTGGTAGTTCACTTCGATCTTGAAGCCAAGGTCCTCGATCATACCCCAGACTTCCGGGGCTGGCTGGCCCGGTGTTGTGAGGTAGCCATTCACAAAGATGGAGTCCGCTGGATAGAGGGCCAAGGGCTGGAGGCTGCGGAGATTGTGTTCGCGGCCACCGGCGACGCGGAGTTCGGTGCGGGGGTGGAGAAACCGGAAGAGACAGAGCACTTTCAAGCATCGTTGAGGAGTCAGGTTGTCACAGTTTTCCAGCGGCGTGCCTGTCGCCGGGTGGAGCGTGTTTAGGGGAATCGAGTCCGGTTTCACGTCGATCAGGGCCATTGCCAGGTCGATGAGGTCCTCGTCCTTCTCTCCCATTCCCACGATCCCGCCGGAACAGATTTCCAATCCTGCCGCGCGCGCGTTCCTGATGGTGCTGAGCCGATCTTGGAAGGTATGGGTAGTGCAGATGGAGGAGTGAAAGGCTTCGCTTGTATTCAAGTTATGGTTCACCCGATCGACGCCCGCCGCTTTCAGACGCTTGGCCTGTTGTTCATTCATGAGGCCCAGTGAGCAGCAAATCTGAATCGGAATCTCCTGCTTGATCGAGCGGACGGCTCCTGCGATTTCGTCTATTTCCCGATCCAAAGGACTCCGGCCGCTGATGACGATGCAATAGCGTTGGGCTTTCGATGCCGCCGCCTGCCGGGCTCCGTCGATCATTTCTTTTTGCGGCACGAGGTTATAGCGTTCAATGGGGGCGGTGGAGGTCGCAGATTGGGAACAGTAGTGGCAGTCTTCCAGGCAGGCCCCACTCTTGGCGTTCTGCAACATCTGGAGTCGAACGGTCTTGCCGAAATAACGGGATCGGACGGTAAAGGCGGCTTGGAGGAGTCCCAGCAACTGCTCATCTGGCGTGTCGAGCACAGCCTGGCATTCGCTTCTGGTCAGCGTCTCGTCGCGCAAGGCCTTGTCGGCATAATCCTGATAGTCGACCATATGACACTCCAGCATCTGATGGGTTGATTTGATAGCCATGCTGATGGCTGCGCGTGCGTGCGTCAGGCAGCTAGACTGGCGGAAACCTACACGGTTTCGAAGGGAGAAGCAATGCCTTGGTAGGGAACTGCTGAGACTGGGAGGGGGCCGCTGCCTTGACCTGGGACCGCTTGCCCGTCGTTCGGCAAGGGTAGCGCGACCAATGTATTCCAGATTCCACAGCTGCGGCAGCGCCCAGACCATTCGGTCGACTCTTGCCGGCAGGCGGTGCAGACATAGGGGACGACCACACGTTTCTTGAAATGGAGGGCTTTCTTGAGTTCAGTGACGGCCTCCTCCATCTGCTGCTTGCGCAAATAGAGATTCGCCATGATCTTATGGTAATCGGCCAATTGGTCCTGTACCCCTTCGACGGTCGAGAGGATATCGAAGGCTTCGTCGACCATTTCGAGGCGGTAGTAGAGCTTGCCTAAATAGAACTGCAGGGCAGGGTTGTTAGGGTCTTGCCGGAGGGCCTCCTGGTAGACACGGATAATTTCGCTGGGTTCACCCTGTTCGAGAAAGAGCTCTTCGAGGCGGTGCAGAATGATGTTGCTGCGGGTCTTGGCATAGATCTTCTTGAGAATTTCTACGGCCTGCTTGGTCTTGCCTTCCCGGATCAGGATTTCGCCGATGCCGACGTAGGCCGGTAAGAACGTCCGGTCTTTCTTTATGGCGCCGCGGAAGTAGCGCCGTGCTTTATCGGGGTGGCCTCGTTCCAGCAGTTGGCGTCCGACTTCGTAGGTGCAGCCAGTGAGGAGATGGGCCTCGGCCTTGCGCGCAGGCTCTGGCAGGTTGGCCTTCAGAAGACGATGTTGGATTTCGAGCGCCTCGCTCCATTTTTCGAGCCTGATCAACAAATCGCGCTTGCGGATGAGCGCGGTGAGGTTATCCGGTTCGATCTTGAGCATCTTCTGCAGGGTCTGCAGGGCATCCTCATAGCGCTTGGCGCTTTCCAAGTCGTTGGCCAACTCCAGTAGAATTTCAATGTTGCGCTCGTCGACACGATTCGCTCGTTGATGGAGGCGGATTGCCTCAGCGAAGTTGCTTTCCACACGGTAAATGTTTCCCAGCCAGAGCAGCGAATCGACACGATTCGGGTCCATGGCGAGCGCTCGTTCGAACAGGCCGATGGCTTCGACGGTGCGTTTTGACATGATGGCATGGGTGCCTTCGCGATGGAGCGCATCGATTTTTTCTTTGCGCCGCAACAGCCGTGTGCTGCGCCAGTTACCGATGACGTGGGCGGTTTGCCGCATGCCGACTGCCAAGGCTACGAGCACGGCGCCGACGGCCATGGAAAAGATGACGAGCGTGACGGGGCTCAATTCGAACTGGAGGGTGGGACTGGTCCGGACTGAGACCATCCCGGGATTCAGTTCGCGGAAATAGCTGTAGAGAAAGATTCCGGCACTGACGAGGAAGATGGTGGTGAGCAGTCGGAGCATCGATCTAGGCCTTTGTTTTCGTCGGCGCCTTTTTCCGCTTCACGGGCTTTGGGGTCGCGACCGGTTGAGTGGCCAGCGGTTCGCCCGGGATAGCGATGCGTTTTGCGTCGGCCCACAACCGTTCGAGGGCGTAATGCTTTCGGACATCCTGTCTAAAAATATGGACGATGACATCGCCAAAGTCCATCAGAACCCACTGGGAGGACCGATTGCCTTCGATGCTCAGCGGCTTGTTGCCGGAGCGAGAGAGGATGTCGTCGATATGATCGGCAATGGCACTCGCTTGGCGATCCGAATCCGCAGAGCCTATCACCAAGTAGTCCGTAATAGAGGTCAGCGGCGCGACCTGAAGGACAACAGCATCGGTGGCCTTCTTATCGAGCATGGCCCGGGCAATGGCGAGGGCCGTAAACCTAGCTGTTCGTGCGATTACGACCCTCTTGGTAGAGATGATGCTGGAGTATATAAGATTCCACTGAGGGCGGCAACAGATTTGCCACCGGATGCCCTTGGCTGATTTGCGAGCGAATGTCCGACGCGGAGATCGGGCTGGGTGGTAGTTTGAGGCAGATCAGGCCTTGTGTTCCGAGCGGCGCCTCAATTCGTGAAATCCGGCCTGCATCCAAATCCATCAGTGAAGGAACTGGAATTGGCGGAAGCAGTGGAACGGTTGAGAGGGAGCGAAACGATAAGCCTGGCCGCGAGAGGACGACGAAGCGGCAGAGTCCCAGCAATGTCCGCGGCTCACGCCAGGAGGGAAAGTCCAGAAAGGCATCAAGCCCGATTAAGAAAAAGAGCTGGGTTTGTGCTCCATAGGTCTGTTGCAGCAGGCGAATGGTATCGATGGTGTAGGACTTGCCTGGCCGGCTGATTTCCACATCCGAGATGGCGAGCGTGGGGTCTGAGGAGATGGCCAGGCGAACCATTTCATAGCGGTCTTGAGCCGGCGCCAGACTGCCGTTCGGCTTGTGGGGAGGGTGGCTCGTGGGAACGAAGAGGATTTGGTCGAGCCCGAGGGCCTCGCGTGTCTGGCGCGCAATGGCTAAGTGCCCGTTGTGCACGGGGTTGAAACTGCCGCCCAATAGTCCAAGACGCATGCTAATGAGTGTTTACTGTTCTGGAGCTGACAAACTCATAACTCAGAACTCACAACTTAGAACTTACAGAATGACCAGGTTGTCCCGATGTATCACTTCCTCATACTCCTGTGGCCCAAGCTGTTGCTGGATCTCCGTCGTTTTGAGCCCTTTGATCCGTGCCAAGATTTCGGAGGAAAAGTTCACGAGTCCTTTGGCGAGTTCTTTGCCGTCCTGGTCAAGGCAACTGACTGCATCTCCCGTATCGAACGGACCAGTAACGGCCAGAATGCCTGAAGCCAACAGGCTTTTGCCCCGTCGGACTAGCGCATCGACTGCTCCGGGGTCGAGCGTCACGGTTCCTCGCGGCCTGAGGGTGAAAGCGATCCAATGTTTGCGGCTGGTGAAACGACGTTCCTTTGCGAGGAAGAGGCTGCCGCCAGGGCCACCGGCTAATACTTGTGGAAGAAGGCCTGGCTTTTGCCCATTCAAGATCAAGGTGGCCACTCCGTACTCGCTGACTTTCTTGGCAGCCCGGACTTTTGTGGCCATGCCCCCGGTTCCTTCGAACGTGCTGGAGACACCGGCTCGCTCCTCAATCTCTTCGGTAATGTCGGGGATCAATGGGATGAGCGTGGCTGCGGGATTCTTGCGCGGATCCTCGGTAAACAGGCCGTCGATATCGGACAGGATGATCAGCAGTTCCGCATCGACCAGATGGGCTACCTCGGCAGCCAGGGTATCGTTGTCTCCCACACGGATTTCATCCACGGCGACCGTATCGTTTTCGTTGATGATGGGGATCACGCCGAACCCGATCAGCGCACTCAGGGTATGGCGTGCATTGAGAAACCGCCGCCGGTCGGCGAGATCCTGGTGGGTCAATAGGATCTGCGCTACCTTGATGTCGAGCTGCTCAAACGATTTTTCATATGCCCACATGAGCCGGCTTTGTCCGACCGCCGCAGCGGCCTGCTTTACAGGGAGGCTCTTGGGGTATTCCTTCAGGCCTAATTTCTTGATACCGGAGACGATTGCACCGGAGGAAACGATCAGGACTTCACGTCCGCTCGACCGGAGGACTGCGATTTCATCCGCGAGCCGATCGATCTGTTCCGGGTGTAACCCTGTGTCTCGTGACGCGACGAGACTACTCCCGATTTTGATGACGATGCGGGTGGCCTGTTTTAGGAGTTCGTCTCGCATGGTGTTGCTCGAAGCTGTGCCACCTGTTGTCCTACATAGGTGACGAGTTCCGTCAGTCCTTCTCTCGTGGCGGCAGAGATTGGGAGGCACGTATATCGATGGCGCGTGCAGTATTTCTTCAACGCTTGCAGTCGTGCCCCGTCTCCGGCCACGTCGATTTTTGTCGCGACGACTGCAAAGGGGCGTGTGGTGATCGGCTCATCGTAGGCGGCTAATTCCTGACGCAAAATCTCGAAGCTTTTGACCGGCTCATCGGTGGCCCATTCCGAGACGTCTATCATATACAGCAAAAACGACGTGCGCTCGATATGCCGGAGAAATTGGAACCCCAGCCCCTTCCCTTCGTGGGCGCCTTCGATAATTCCGGGAATATCTGCGACGGCAAAACTTCCCTTTTCCCCCCATCGAACGATCGCCAGATTCGGCGTCAGTGTGGTGAAGGGATAATCGGCAATCTTTGGTCGTGCGGCCGAAATTGAGGCGATGAGCGTCGATTTTCCGGCATTAGGAAAGCCCACCAGTCCGACATCGGCCAACAGTTTCAGCTCAAGTCTCAGTGACCGTTCTTCGCCTTCCGTGCCTGTTTCGAATTCTGTGGGTGTGCGATTGGTCGGCGTAGCGAAATGGCTATTTCCTCGTCCACCCCGGCCCCGGTGAGCCCCCACAAACCGCTGCCCGGGAGTGATCAGATCGGCCAACATCTCATCGGTCTGATCGTCGAAGATGACGGTGCCGACCGGAAGGGCCACCACCACATCCTCTCCGGTTCTTCCGGAACAGTTGGCGGCGCCGCCTTGGCGACCGACCTCTGCCTCGTAGTGTTTTTGATACCGGAGGTCGAGGAGCGTGGTCATGCGAGGCGAGGCTTCAAACACGACATCGCCGCCGTGGCCGCCATCGCCACCGTCAGGACCGCCGCGCGGGACGAATTTTTCTCGCCGAAAACTGCATGAACCATCGCCGCCGCGGCCGGCTTTAATATGGATACGGACTTCATCGACAAACATCGGCGCACCGTTTCAGCGTAAGGATCCAATAGGCATGACATACGAGGAACATCCCGTTGCACCCCTACCTATGCCGGGAGTCCTCGTGGTAACGACCCTGTGACGAGAAAAGAAGAAAAGAATGTATTATGGAATCGCGGGCGCGGCGTAGACGCTGATCTTCTGCCGTCCGCGACCGCGTTCGAACTTCACGATCCCTGTGATGCGGGCGAAGAGGGTGTGATCTTTGCCGAGGCCCACGTTGAATCCGGGGAAGAACTTTGTCCCGCGCTGACGGATCAGAATCGATCCGGCCTTCACGGTCTCTCCACCGTAGGCCTTGACCCCAAGATATTGGGGATTGCTATCGCGTCCATTTCTAGTTGATCCGCCGCCTTTATTTGTTGCCATGGCTGGTCCCCGTTAGGCCGTTTCGATGCCGGTAATGCGCAATTTGGTAAAGCCCTGGCGATGGCCATTGGTCCGCCGATAGTTTTTGCGCCGTTGCTTCTTGAAGATGGTGATGGAACGGGTCCGGCCCTGGTTAATGATTTCGGCTTTGACGGTGGCCCCTTTGACCAACGGTTGTCCGACCTCTAGACCTTTGTCACCGTGGACCAGCCGAACCTGGCCGAGTTCGATCGTTCCCCCGACCTCGCCGGGGAGGGACTCCACAAGGACCAATGAGCCCGTTTCAACCCGGTACTGCTTGCCGCCTGTCTCAATAATTGCGTACATAAACCCCTATCTCCGTTACAGAAGATGAGTTTGTAACATAGGGATTTGAAGCCTGTCAAGGTAAAGACCGCGCGTCCCTCGATTTGTCCTTGATGAAGCCTGTCGTCGAGCCTTGCCCCTTCCTTCGGGTTACCCCGTTCGTTGGCTATTCTGCATTGGATTCTGGGCGTATGCTGCTTTTCTCATGTCGAACCATTTCATGGATCGGAGATAATGATGGCCGTTACACGGAAGCCTCACTCCAACAAGCTAAAGGGCATTCAATTTGTACTCCGCCCCTATCGTCGCATACCAACCAGGCACGCACTCTATTACCTCAGCACGGAGTATGTGGGGAAGGGCCTCGTGACCAACCTGTCTCGATCCGGGCTACGTATTCAAGGCGAACATGCAGTTGAACCAGGCCTTAGTCTAGCGTTGCGCCTCAGACTTTCAGCCGATGGTCCGACCATAGAAGTTGAACGAGCAACGGTTCGCTGGGTGGATGGGTATGATTTCGGTATGGAGTTCGATCACCTCAGTCCATTAGCCGCAGCGCATATCACCAAGGTAGTGAGCCAGAAGATTCGCGCCCCTCGGATGTCCTGCTGACAGATACTCCTTCGCCTTGCTTGCCTGTGGGCCTTGCCAGGGCCATTTGCTTGACGCTTCTTCCAGCCCGCTGCTATATTCCGATTTCATCGTTCGATCATTCACAGGCCTGTCTTCGTTGTCTATGCTTGAGCCACAAGGGAAAATTTGGATGGATGGGTCGTTCGTCGATTGGGCGGACGCGCATGTCCACGTGATGACTCATTCGTTGCATTATGGACTGGGCGCATTCGAGGGGCTTCGCTGTTATAAGGGAAAATCCGGTTCCGCAATTTTCCGGCTACAAGAACATGTCGATCGGCTGTTCGATTCCGCCCATATCGGCATGATGCAGATGCCCTTCGACAAGAAGCAGGTGGCTGCGGCTATCGTGGAGACCGTCAGGGTCAACAAGCTGGAGGCCTGCTATATTCGCCCGCTCGTCTATATCGGGCACGGAGCGATGGGAGTCTATCCCGGCGACAATCCAATCAAGCTAGCCATCGCTGCATGGACCTGGGGCGCCTACCTCGGGGACGATGCGATTGCAAATGGGATGAGGGCCCGTGTGTCGTCATTTACCCGGCATCACGTCAATGTGTCGATGACGAGGGGGAAAATTTCCGGCTACTACGTGAACTCGATTCTCGCAAAGCGGGAAGCGAAAGCGGACGGATACGATGAAGCCATTCTTCTCGATACAGAGGGCTATGTGTCCGAGGGGACAGGGGAAAACATCTTCATCGTGCGTAAAGGGCAGATCAAAACCACGCCGCTCACCTCGATTCTCGACGGCATTACCAGAAGCTCTGTCATCGAATTGGCACGTGAGCGGCGTATCTCTGTGGTGGAGGAGCGCTTCACGCGTGATGATATGTATATTGCCGATGAAGTATTCGTGACCGGGACCGCTGCGGAGCTGACGCCGGTGCGGGAGATCGACAATCGCCGCATTGGAACCGGCACACCAGGTCCGATTACGCAAGCTTTGCAGAAGGCCTACTTTTCCATCGTGCGTGGGGAGGAGCCTTCCCACGAGGCGTGGCTCACCCGTATTTAGTAAGACGCTGAGTCGCGGTTAGCTCTTACCTTCTCACTCCCCATCGGCATTCTTGGCAACTGTGAAGCCTGAGGACCGGCTGGATACTTTGGTTCATCTAGTTTGTTTTGTTCATCTAGTTGATCTTGTTCAACCAAACAAACGAAACAGACCAAATAAACCAAACAGGATGGAAGACTTTTCAGTGTCCTACTAGTGTTTGCCAGAGGAAGCGTCGTCTGGCTTGTGAGTTTCAGCGGCTGGGGCTACTGGTGTCGTGGGCGGTGCTTCAGTTGCAGGCTGAGAAGTCTCTTTCTTATTGAGATCGATGACCGTGGAAGAAAAGGATCGTTCTTTAGCGAGAATAGCAAGGCCAAGCGAGGTCAGCATGAAGACGGCTGCGACGGCGACCGTGAATTTGCTCAGAAAATTGGCGGGGCCGCGGCTACCGAAGACGGTTTGACTGGAGCCACCGAAAGATGCGCCGATCTCGGCGCCCTTCCCTGATTGCAAGAGGATTGCGCCGACCATGAGGAAACAGACCATGACGTGAATAATGATGAGGAAAATATACATGGCACTCCGATCAGTTAGGCGCGCTGTCCCTGAGCAAGATCGATGATTGTAGCAAATGAGTCGGGGTTGAGACAAGCCCCACCTACTAAAACTCCGTCAATCGCATCTAAGACGAGAAGCGGCTCAATGTTTTGGGGCGTGACGCTGCCGCCGTATAGAATTCTGATGGCCGAGGCTGTTTGGCTGTCCCAGCTGGTCTCAATGAATAAGCGGATCGAACAATGCGCAGTCACGGCCTGCTTCGTCGTGGCAGCTCGCCCCGTACCGATGGCCCAGACCGGTTCGTAGGCGATTGTCACGGTCTCCAGATCTTGTGCGGCCAACCCTGCCAGGCTGACCTTCAGTTGATCTGTGACGACCGATTCCGTTCGGTTCGCCTCACGTTCCGTCAGCGATTCCCCCACACACAAGATCGGAGAAAGTCCGTGCTTCAAGGCAGCTCGGACCTTCTTCTGAATATTCTCATCTCGCTCGCCGAAGTGCGTACGACGTTCAGAGTGGCCGACGATCACATACCGGCAACCCAGTTCGCGCAACATCGGAGCGGATACTTCCCCGGTGAAGGCCCCTTGCTCCTCCCAATGGACATCCTGCGCGCCGAGGCTGATCCAGGAGGAGGGGCCTAAGGCGCTGTAGGCCGTTTCGAGGGCTGTAAATGGCGGCGCAATGACTACGTCGGCATGAGGCGATGCGGATACTCGTTCGCGGAGGTCGCGAATGAAGGCTGCGGCCTCCGAAGCCGTCTTGTTCATCTTCCAGTTACCGACGATGAGAGGTCTTCGCAAGGTATCTCGATGTCCGAAGGTGGTAGAGGATATGCGCCAACGGCAAGGCGGTTCCTAGACTCGATCCGGGAGGGCGGTCAAGCCTGGGAGTTGTTTGCCTTCCAGCAATTCCAGCGCGGCGCCGCCGCCGGTCGAGATAAACGACATATTTTCCGACTCGCCGGCTCGATGCACAGCCAGCGCTGTTTCACCTCCGCCGACGATCGTCAAGGCGTAGGCATCCGCAACCGCGTGAGCCATCGCGAGCGTCCCCCGCGCGTAGGCATCGATTTCGAATACGCCCATCGGACCGTTCCACAGAATCGTTTTCGCATTCTGGACTGCTTCGTTGAAGAGCTTTACGGAGGCCGGGCCAATGTCGAGCGCATACCACTCTTTGGGGATCTCCTGGACCGGAACGATCTTCGATTCCGCCCCAGGCTCGCGGCTGGCCGCGACGACACAATCGACCGGCAGGTAGAATTTCACGCCACGGGAAAGGGCATGGTCCTCAATGCCTTTCGCAAAATCCAACATGTCGTTTTCGACCAGGGAGTTGCCGATTTCCAACCCCTTCGCCTTTAAGAAAGTAAAGGCCATGCCGCCACCGATAATGACTTTGTCGACGCGCTTGCCCAGATTTTCGATGACGCCGATCTTCCCGGACACTTTTGCCCCGCCGAGAATGGCGACAAAGGGCCGAACGGGGTTTTCGACGGCGCCTTCAAGGTATTCGATCTCTTTCTTGAGGAGGAAGCCGGCGGCTGAGGCTGGAATGTATTTGGTGATGCCGACGGTGGAGGCATGAGCCCGATGTGCGGCGCCGAACGCGTCGTTGATATAGACATCACCGAGAGATGCCAACGCTTTCGAAAAATCGTCGTCGTTTTTCTCTTCCCCTTTGTGGAATCGGAGGTTTTCAAGGAGCAAGACGTCTCCCGGCTTCATCTGTGCGACAAGCTTTTCCACCGCCGGGCCGATGCAATCCGGTGCAAACTGAATATCTTTTCCCATGAGCCGTCCCAGGCGTTTTGCCACCGGGGCTAGGCTGTATTTTGGGTCGTATTTTCCATTTGGGCGGCCGAGGTGCGAACAGAGGATCACCTTGGCGCCGTCGTCGACGACGCGATTGATGGTCGGCAGGGTCGATCGAATGCGGGTATCGTCGGTGATTTGGTGCGAATCGTCCAATGGGACGTTGAAGTCGGCTCGGATAATGACGCGCTTGTCTCGGAGCACGACATCGTCGATCGTTTGTTTTCGGAGATTCATTGCGGCTCCGTCAGGTTGGTTTTCCTGGAATAGGAGTCAGCGAGAAATAGAATCGGGCTGAGGCAGGCAGTACCTCAGCGGTACCCTAGCGCCCTTTCGCTCCTGCCGCGATCACCTTGATGAGGTCTCGGACCCGGCATGAATAGCCCCATTCGTTGTCGTACCAGGCCGTCACTTTGACCATCCGTTTGTCGATGGCCATTGTGAGCGGGGCATCGAATGTGGCGGAATGAGAATCGCCCTTTTGATCGATCGAGACGATCGGGTCTTCAGAATAGAGCAGAATATTTTTCATCGGGCCATTCGCCGCTTTCTTGAAGGCAGCATTGACGGAGGCAACGTCACAATCCTTTTCCGTTTCGACGGTCAGATCCACCAGCGATACATTCGGAGTGGGAACGCGGATAGCGAGGCCGTCGATCTTGCCCTTGAGTTGCGGTAGCACCAGGTGCAGCGCTTTTGCCGCGCCGGTACTGGTTGGGATCATCGACATGCCTGCCGCGCGCCCTCGTCGCAAGTCTTTGTGCGGCAGATCGAGCAACTGCTGGTCGTTGGTATAGGAATGGATCGTGGTCATGACGCCGTGCTTGATGCCGAAATTATCCAACAGCACTTTTGCGACGGGAGCGAGACAATTGGTGGTGCAAGAGGCGTTGGAGACGATGCGGTGCGTGCTTGGGTCGTAGGCCGCGTCGTTGACGCCCAGGACGATGGTGACATCTGGATCCTTCGCCGGCGCCGAAATAATGACGTGTTTAGCTCCGGCAGTGATGTGCTTTCCCGCGCCTTCGCGATCGGTAAAGCGCCCTGTCGATTCGATAACGATGTCGACCTCCAACTCCTTCCAGGGAAGGTCTTTGGGATCCTTGATCGCGAGCACCTTGATGGGCTTGCCGTCGATAAGGATCTGATCGCCTTGGGCCTCGACGTTCCCCTGTAACGTTCCGTGTACCGAGTCGTACTTTAAGAGATAGGCGAGTGTTTTCGCATCTGTGAGGTCGTTTACTGCGACAATGTGGAGGTCGGGATCGCCGAGAGACGCCCGCAGGACATTTCGTCCGATCCGTCCAAATCCATTAATGCCGATCCGAATAGCCATGACGAGTAATTCCTCAAGAAGAAAGAGACCGGTTGAATCTACCGGTCTGAGTGAGGCCGATACTATCGGCGCTCCTGGGCCTTGTCAAGCCATTCCAACGTAGTAATTCTGTGCAGGATCAGAGGCATATCACTATCGCAAGAAGCGTAGATAACGACACAGTTGGTGCGAAGATCGAGAACCTGTCCCTTGCGTCTCTGTTGCCTGGTTCGTTAGAGTTTGCCGATATCTTTCGTGAGACGTTTTCTCGTGAGGGAGTGGTGAATCTCTTCAAGCAGACCGCGCAGGTATTGGAGTGGCCGAGACTGCTTGATGCCCTTGCCAGGCACGCCAGATCGACAATGGGGGCGGCGCGTTGTCGTACTCTTGAATTGGCGACCAGCCTCCACGACTCACGGCAGCGGCAACAGGAAACGACGGAGATGGGACAGCTGCAAGTCTCCGGTGAAGCGCTGCCGGTCTTGGCTTTTCCGGACATTCAGGATCCCCTTGTTCGGGCGAAGAAAGGGGCGGTGTTGGAGGTTCACGAACTCCGGGATTGCGCGCTGGTGCTGGAATTGCTTGAAGAGAGTAGACGTTTCGTGGGCCGGCATCAACAGGACGCGCTCGCGTTGGCCTCCGCCGCATGCCCTCTATTGTTGGTCGGTGAACTGCGGCCTGTGAAAACTGCGCTGGATGCGGCGATCCATTCGGACGGCTCGATCAAGGAATCGGCAACACCGGAGTTGCGACGCCTGACTCATCAGGCCCATGCACTCAAACAGCAGATGCGCGATCAAGTAAGTCAAATGCTGCATTCGCGTCGCTATGAGGACATTCTTCAAGAACAGTATTTCGCTCAGAGAGAAGGCCGCTATGTCATTCCGGTGAAAGCCGACATGCGTGGACGAGTTCCGGGGATCGTCCATGACGTGTCGGCCAGCGGGGCGACGGTGTTTATCGAGCCGCGTGAGCTGGTTGAGCTGAACAATTCGATCAAAGTGGCGGATTTGGAGATCGAGCGGGAAGTGCGCCGCATCCTTCAGGAGTTGTCCGCGCTCATCGCCGAACAGTCTGAGGTCGTTCTTGCGGGGCTCGAAGTGCTGGCTGTGCTTGACGGTATTTCGGCAAGGGCATCGTTTGGCCGTCAATTAAAGGCGCATCCAGTCGATCTCAACTCAGACGGGCGCGTGAAACTGTTGCAGGCCCGACATCCTCTGCTCGTGTTATCGAAAGATCAGGTGGTCGCCAACGATATTCTCTTGGATGAATCGATTCGCGTACTCGTCATCTCCGGTCCCAATACGGGCGGGAAGACCGTGACCCTCAAGATCGTCGGGCTCTTTGCTTTGATGGTCCGGGCCGGATTGCATTTGCCCTGCAGCGCAGGGTCCGAAATGGCGATCTTTCCCGACGTCTATGCCGATATCGGCGACGCCCAAGACCTGGCCCGCGATCTGTCCAGCTTTTCGGCGCACATGACCCAGATGATCCAGTTGCTCGATGAAACGAACCGTCAGCGACGGGATGACGAGCAGGTTGAACCGCGGCAATGGTTGGTCCTCCTCGATGAGCCGGTGACCTCGACTGATCCGACGGAAGGGGCGGCCCTGGCCGAAGCGTTGCTCTGTCGGCTGGCCACACTGGGGATGAAAGTCGTCGCGACTACGCACTACGGATCGCTGAAGGCCTTGGCCCATACGATGGCAGGTTTCGCAAACGCTGCAGTCGAGTTCGACGTGGCGACACTATCGCCGACCTATCGGCTCTTCATGGGGGTGCCAGGTGGATCGTCTGCGCTTGAGATCGCCGGACGATTGGGGATGGACCGGGCCTTGATCGATGAGGCAAGGCAGAAGCTCCATAAAGATGAGCGGGTTATGGAAACGATGCTGCACGATCTGCAACTCACGCAGCGGCAGTTGGCCGATGACCTGGCTCAGGCGGTCGAGGCTAGACGCGAAGCGGAACAGGCCGAACAACGCGCGAAGGCGCAGCTGGCTCATCTGGAAGAGACTGAACGGGAAGCGCAAAAGGGCCTTAAACGAAAACTCAGCGAACAGTTCAACCGCGCGCGGGCGGAAGTGCAAGCTACGGTAGATGCAGTCAAGGGCGAGCAGAAACTGATCAAAGCCAAAGCAGCGAAGCAACGATTGTTCGAGCTCGAAGCGCAGACGAGAGCCGAATTGGCCCCGGTCGGCCCGCCCATTCCGCTTGAGCAGTTGGGGGTGGGGGATCAGGTCGAGATCAGCGGGCTCGGCATGACCGGCACATTGCTCGAAACGCCACAAGGGAAGAAACGAGTGAGGGTGAAGGTGGGGCAGGGGGAAGTGCTGGCTACAGTAGCGAATCTCGTTGGCTTTGCACGAGGGCAGGTAGTATCGCCACCAGCAGCATCGAATGCTCGCCGGATTTCGGCAGGTGGCGGACTGGGGCTCGATGAACAGACTGTCGTGGATGTCCGAGGGAAGGCGGCGGACGAGGCGTTGGATGATGTGGTCGCAGCGTTGGATCGTGCCACTATGGCCAGTGCGCCATTCCTCCGCATCATCCATGGCCACGGCACGGGGAAACTCAAAGCATCGTTGCGGGACTACTTGAAAGACTCGCCTTATGTGGCGGAGTTCCGCGCAGGAGATCGGGCAGAAGGTGGAGATGGTGTGACGATTGTGAAGATGAGGTAGGGAAGAGATGGCCGGCTAGATAGTCTCCTGTGCTCGTGCAACGGGCGGTCACAGAAGGATGGGAAGGAGCGGCCAGGTGCCCTTCTTGCTCGCAGAACGCGCACGATAGGAATGTGCTCGTTCGACGCGCACAGTGAACGACAATCTGGCCACTCCCTTGAAAAGAGGTAAGGAAAATTAGAAGGTCTCGCCTGGGCTGATGGCACGTCATGGGGAATCGATTGCGAAGCAGTCGGAAGATTATGTCTATTCTCTTCTATTGAGGCGCGTCATCATAGAACCCAAGCCCAATACGATAGCCAGAAAAACCAAAATTATAGCTGTTAACGAGCCGAGCACGCAGGAAAAACTCTCGTTGCAGAAATCAAACATATATTGCCAAAACCCCCACATTTTGGTCTGAGCCAGGGTTTTTACAAACATCGTATCCCCTCCTTGGCACTTCTCTTCGGTCCTAGGGTAGCGAAGCCAATTAAGCCAGCGATTCGACCTAAGTATTCCCGACGAGAAGATCCTCGCAGCTACGCTCTTCTGGCTCTACCGATCAGCAACACAATGCCACTGATGAGTGCATATATCCCGACAAGGAGCGGAAGCGGAACGATCTGGCTTCTATCGACCGTGGCTTGTAGAGGGCCGATGTCGATCACCTCTTCACGAATCGCGTAGGTGATGCCTTGGTAGGCGAATGCCACAACGCCGAGCATGATGAGCGCGATCCCGATAATCGTTGCTCCCTTCACGGTCATGTCCTTTCGCATGAGGTAGGCAAACGCCACGATGCCGAGCATAATGAGCGCGATCCCGAGAATCATTGCCGTATTCATGGTCATCTCCTTTCGCGTGAGGTGACACAGCCTCCTTCTTCCGCACGGCGCCAGTCCCTGTACGAGCGACGGTGGCGCGCGATGGCCCTGACACCCAATACAAGCCCCCCAGTGTTAGGCCAGCGATTCGACGGCGATGCGTAATCGCTCCGTCAGCGCCATCGCCGCAACCGGGTCTTCCGGGGCGCGCATGACCGCGATCGGCTCTCCGAAGATGATGCGCAACCGCGGGAAGCCGATTCTGTCCCGCGAGAGGGCTCGTGCCGTGCCGACGAGGCGGACCGGCACAAGTGGCGCGCCCGTCACGAGCGCCAGGCGCGCGGCACCCCGGTGCCACACACGGTCGCCGTAGATGGCGCCTTGCGGGAAAATCGCGACCGCCTGTCCTGCCTCAAGTGCCTGCTGCATCCGCGCGAGCGCGAGGTGGTCGCCGCCGCCACGCTTAATCCCGACCGCGCCGAGCCCGTCGAGCACCCACCCAAGCAGTCGGGACCGCCAGAGTTCCGCCTTTCCGAGGAAACGCAGTTCCCGCGAGATCGCCGCCCCCAGGATGATCCCGTCGAGTACCGAGTCATGATTCGGTGCGATGACCATAGGCCCAGTGACGGGGAGGCGATCGGCTCCGATCACCTCGAGTCGATACATGGCGCGTACCAAGCCGCCGAAGAAACAGCGAGCTTGCGCATAGGTTGGAGCGGAGAACGGGATAAGACCCGCATTGCTGTTTGCCCGACGGTCGACAAGAGTATCCATCAATGATTCCATCAGATCTCCTCCTTCTTATCTGCTGCCTTAGAGCGCAACGTTGGCCTATTTGGCCGTCTTGTTTCGGCATATTGCTCCCTACAGGCCCAGTCCAAGGGGAGCGTGGGTTCTACCGCGTAATGGCCTGGCTCACTGCAGCGCATGGTTAGGCATCAACTCTGTTTTGTTTCTCTCGTTTCCAGGCTCCCCAGGCATAGAAAAATCCCACCGGCGCGCTGATGAGGCAAACCCATGCCAGAGGAGACGATTCTGCGAGCAGCCAACCGGCTAGAGCGGTATAGATCGCTGCTCCGATAAAGTAGAGATACCAAGGAATCTTGCCTTTTTTGTTCACTGCTGTGTCGGTTCGCGATGTCATTAAGCGCCGGCCAGCAGGTTTCAGAAATTGCATAGACATTGTCAGCCTCCTCCCTCTGAAATGGCGAACCATGTGTTCGCTGGTCGGGGCGTCCGGCTTCCTACGAACGGACGCCTGCCCACCGATTCCGCAGCCATTTCGACCGTACGAGCTTGTACCCGAGCCAGGCCATTAGCAGCACGCCGAGCAGTGGTACCACCACGGAACTCACCAGCTTCTGATAATCGATCATCTGTACCCGCAAGAGATACTGGTAGCGCGAAGGATTCCGTCCCTCCGCCGTAATGATGACCCTATACAGGCCTTCGTCCAGCGTGGTTTTGCCGCTGACGACTCCTGTCGGGTGGTGACTCGGACGCCAGTCTGCCACCGTCTGAGCTTCTGCCTCATTGCTCCCGTTCCCCTTCACGATCCGCAGACCGACCGGCACGTTACGCAGTGTCGGGTCCACAAGGTCCACGACCAGGAAGGTCTCGCCTGTCTTGGGAATGTCCGTGCAATATTGAGCTTTCAGCTCGTATTGCGGCTGGTAGGTGCTGAAATGCACCGCGCTTTCACCGACCCAACGTACGCAAGGGTCTACTTCCAAATCCGCTCCTCCATGCGCAGCGGCTGTGCCGGGATACAGTGCAACAACAAGAAAGAGCAGCATAGAGCCTGCTCGTGTCATGTGCTTAATCATGGCCAATCCTCCTGTTTTGGGGCCGTGTTAAGTTCTGGCCCATGCTGCTCTCCCCATTACTGCCGATAGCCCCATTCGTTCATTCTGGTCATCCGTTTTTGTTTCTCACTGAGGAGACAGGCCCCTCCGGGGTGTAAAGAGGGTCCTATCTACCTCAGCGGGAGACGCCGTTCAGAGTCGCAGCGCCATCCAAACGGGGAGAAGAAACCGGTCTCCATGTTTCTGCTGTGGTTATCGGGTCTCATTGGATCACCATGTTGATCATCTACTTCTGCCGGGTCTGGCCCTCAGACTATGGGACAGCGAGCAATGCCGGGTTAGATGCTGCTGCCTGCGACGGAGGTGAGGCGCTGATGTTCAGCGCCCAAGTGGATCAACAATTGCCCCACAATTGATGCAACGCCATCCGGTATACTCATGGTCACCTGATCCGAGTTCTCGAAGATCTTCGAGCTTCTCACGCACCATTAATCCATCGCAGCGTGCACACCTCATCGCCTGCTTCCTTTCTTGACGGGATCTTGCGTCTGATACTTCGAACCTTTCCCACTGTTCTTTCTGCTAGAACTTTGAGCACCTGCATATGTGCGTTTGCGCCTCAGTGCTTGTCCATGATGGCTTTAAGCTCACTGCCGGTGATCACCTCGCGATCAAGGAGGACTTTTGCTCCTTCTATGAGTGCGCGCTTCTGTTCAGCTAAGAGCCATCTCACGCGATCATATTGCTCATCGATAATCCGGCGCACTTCACAGTCGATCTCGCGGGCGGTCTCCTCAGAGTAGTCGCCTTTCTCCTGAGGCGCCTGAATCTGCATGATGAGAGGCTGGCTTTCACGATTCAGGGTAACGGTGCCTAGCTTCTCGCTCATCCCGTAGGATTTGACCATGCTCTTGGCAATGTCCGTCGCCCTGACCAAGTCGTTCTGTGCGCCCGTGGAGGCCTCGCCGAAGATCAATTCTTCCGCATTCCGCCCTCCGAGTAAGACGGCAATCTTGTTTTCCAACTCCGTCTTGGCCATCAGAAAGCGATCCTCCGTCGGGAGCTGAAGCGTATAGCCCAATGCCGCAATCCCGCGGGGGATAATCGAGATCTTCTGAATCGGGTCTGCTCCCGGAAACGACAGTGCTACCAAGGCGTGGCCTACTTCATGGTAAGCGACGCGTTCTTTCTCCATCTTGTTGAGGACCCGATTTTTCTTCTCCAATCCGGCGACAACCCGCTCCACCGCTTCCTGCAATTCTGGGAGACCCACCCGCTCCTTATTCCGGCGCACAGCCAAGAGCGTCGCTTCATTGACGATATTGGCGAGGTCGGCGCCTGAGAATCCTGGGGTCATCCCAGCGATCACCTCGAGGTCCGCATCGAGACCGAGGGTTACCTTCTTCGCATGGACGCGCAAGATGGCCAGACGGTCGATCTTATCCGGGCGATCGACCAAGACTTGCCTGTCGAACCGGCCTGGCCGCAACAGTGCAGGATCCAAGATTTCAGGCCGATTGGTCGCCGCCATCAGAATGACGGCGATGCGGGGATCGAAGCCGTCCATCTCGACCAGCAACTGATTCAGGGTCTGTTCACGCTCCTCATGCGCCATGGGTCCTGCCCCACGGGCTTTTCCCAACGCATCCAGTTCGTCGATGAAGATAATACAGGGCGCCTTGATCTTCGCCTGCTCGAACAGATCTCGCACGCGGGAGGCCCCCACTCCCACAAACATTTCCACAAACTCGGACCCGCTGATGCTGAAAAATGTCACCCCGGCCTCTCCTGCCACAGCGCGAGCCAAAAGCGTCTTGCCGGTTCCAGGCGGACCGACGAGCAAGATGCCTTTCGGAATCTTTCCTCCGAGACGCGTGAATTTTTCCGGCGTCTTGAGAAAATCAATCACCTCGCCCAGTTCTTCCTTCGCCTCCTCTACGCCGGCTACATCCGCGAAAGTCACTTTCGTATCCTTCTCCGCATAGATCTTCGCCTTCGACTTCCCCACGGTCATGAACCCTTTTTGACCCTGTCCAAGCCCCTGACCGAGGCGCCGAATCACAAAAAACCAGATACCGCCAAAGATCAGCGCAGGAATGACCCACCACATGATATCTCGCAAGAACGTATTCTCAATCATGCCGGTGAATTTGACGTTGTGTGCGTTAAGCTCCTTGACCAGATCGGGGTCTTCAACCCGGACAGTCGTAAACAGCTTCGGTTCTTTTGATCTTTCTTCTGGCTTCAGTTTCCCGAGCAATGACTGACGAGTGACCGTGACTTCCGCCACGTCGCCGGCCGCCAGGAGCGTCTTAAATTCGCTATACGGAAGCTCTTCAAGCATCTGCATGGGCGTGATGAAATTGTGCACGAACATGACTGCCCCAATCGTGAGAAAGGCACACAGGACTGAAAAGGAGACTTTTTTATTCACTGGCATCACGATCAATTCCTTTCTCTGTCACGACTTTAAGAAGAGCCAAGGATTCTGACCTGTCGTGCCTTCTTAGGATCCTTGCTGAAGGGCTGGGAAGCAGAAATCCGTCGGATCATTATGGACATTCGCAACACCGTCGCATTCAGTTTTAATCGGTACGCGCTATCCCAACGGCTAAGGTTGGAAGTAGCCGGATGCAAGCACCAGGCACATAACAGTCACGGCAGCAAGAATAATGAATATGATGTGCTTCATGGTGTGAACTCCTCGTTGAAAAACTATAGATGGCATTAGCATTCGGCCTTAGGGCCTGAGGAGGCCCGTTGCCAGTGACAGGCACATCAAAATCACGGCACCAAGAATAATGAAAATGACGCCCTTCATGGAGTCATCTTTTTTTGAAGAGTAGTATTTGCCATTGGAATTCCCTCCTTTTATATGTGCTGCTGTGGTTGTCTGAACTGCATCGCCTTATCCTTCTCTGCCCTTCTCACGGCTCATCCACTCCCGTATGTACGGCCAGCAATTGAGGAGCTCGACACCGCTGTTTTCACAGGCGTTCAGAAATCGAATGATCTCGACATCCACGAGCGTCACTCCGTTGAGGTCCAGCGCAATCCGCGACCGAGTTCCTTCCATTTGCGTCTTCAATTCCTCCAGATGCTTCGCTTGTAACCGACCGCTCAGGCAAATCATCGTCTTGAGGCGGCGGGTTTCTTTTTCAAACTTTATTGTCATGTGTGACCTCTGTAACCTGCACGATATAAAACGACTGCAATGAAGAGGCCAGCTGTAAATCATTGAGATGCTTGTGTTTGGTGTGGAGATGCCCGCCGAAGTTTCAGCAATTGCTGAATGATCGGCAAAAGAGGCAGTAGTATCCGGTGCGGTTTCAATCCCCCGATGTGATTGTATGAGAAGGGGCGAGAGGGCGCGAAGTCAGAAGAACAGTCTAAACCAGAAGGAACGATTCGTGAGGGATCGGCTCTTCAGTTGGCGAGAAAAAACGTTCAGCCTTTTTACCGTGCGTAGTCGGCTTGTCGAGTCTTAAACCGATGTTTGTTAATTCCCAGGGCCGTGATTTTTGATTCGAGTGTCTGCCTCGGGAGTCCGAGCTTGGCCGCGGCGCCGGTAGGGCCGCTGACCTGGCCCCCACAATCCGCCAACGCCGCTTCAATGATGTCCTTTTCATGCTCGGCCAGTGTGGCGCCCAGGGGAATCACCGACCCCGACAGCCGGGGCTTTTCCCGTTTCAGCCAGGTCGCGTCGACAGAAAATGTTTCGCTTTCGCACAGTACGATAGCGCGTTGGATGACATTCTGTAGCTCGCGAATGTTGCCGGGCCAATCGTAGGCCTGAAATAGCTCTAGAGTCTCTTTCTGTATATTTCTAATCTGTTTCCCGGCCTTCTTGGCATAACGCTCAATCAGGTAGGTGACGAGTAACGGAATATCCTCCATCCGTTCGCGCAGTGAGGGGATCTGGAGTGGAAAGACATTGAGTCTATAGAAGAGATCCTGGCGAAAGGTGCCTGCCGCCATGGCCGCTTTCAGGTCGCGATTTGTGGCGGCCAGCACGCGCACGTCTACGGAAATCGATTGGCTGCCGCCGACCCGTTCAATTTCCCCTTCTTGGAGCACTCTCAGTAAAGCGACTTGGGTCTCGGCCGGCAGATCCCCGATCTCGTCAAGGAAGATCGTCCCCCCATCGGCCAATTCAAACCGTCCCAGACGCCGTTGCATCGCCCCCGTAAATGCGCCTTTCTCGTGCCCGAACAGCTCAGAGGCAATGAGCGAAGTAGGGATCGCCGCACAATTGACGGTAATAAACGCCCGGGACGACCGCTTCGAGCGTTTGTGAATGGCGCGTGCGATCAGCTCCTTGCCCGTTCCGGTCTCACCCAGCACGAGTACCGTGGAATCCGACGGCGCCACTTTGGCGACTTGCTTCAAGATGTTGCGGATGACGTCCGATGAACCGACGATTTCTTCAAACATCGAAGAGTGATCGATCTCTTCGCGCAATGCCATGTTTTCTTTTTGAGTCCTTTCTTCGTCCCGTTTGCGCTCGTCGATGTCGGTTCCTGTCGCGTACCAGCGAATGATCCGTCCTTCTTCGTCCCGCAAGGGGTTATAGCGGATCAGAAGCCACCGATACTGCCCATCCTTGCGGAGCGCGCGTAGCTCCAATTCAAATGGGGCTTCGCGTTCGAGCGCATGCTGGCGCTCGTTCTGTGATCTCTCGATATCATCAGCGTGAAAAAATCGTGCGCGAAAGTCATCCGCCATCACATCTTCCAAGCTCAGACCGCTGTAGTCGAGCACAAATCGATTCGCATAGAGAGTTTTCCCATCGGGTCCCAGGACACAAATGAGTTGAGCGATCGCATCGGTGATGCGTCGCAGCTCCAGTTCATCTTGGCGGAGCTTCTCTTCCTTATGCGTATGCTCAATAGCTACCGTCGCCAGATGCGTGATCTGTCCGATGAGGTGTTGGTGGTACGCACTAGGGCTGCCAGGTTCGCGCGAGTAGATCGCGAAGGCGCCCAATACTTTTTCATCGGATGACAAGATAGGCGTGGACCAACAGGCCCGCAGTCCGTGTGCCATTGCCAGAGCACGCCATTCGTATGTATCCCATCTTGTGTCCGACGCGACATCGGCGGCTATCACTTGTTCTTTGAGAGATGCCGCCATGGCGCAGGGACCCGAAAGGAGATTCACGGGTCTGCCATGGATCGACTCGTTATAGCTGAGGGGAAGGCTGGGCGCTGCACCATGCTGCAGTCGGTTACCGATAGGGTCTACCAGCACAATCCCACAGAGAGTTCCGCTCGCGACCTCTTCGATGAGTCGGCACAAAGCATCAAGAAATTCCGTGAGCGTACATCCTGTGGCGAGCATCTCGAGTAGGCGATTTTCTCCGGCAAGCAATGTCCCGGCCCGTGTACGGTCTTCAATATTGGAATGAGAGAGGTCATCGGGCGTGGCCGACCGCTGAGTGGTTTCATTGTGAAGGTTGGGTTTCATATGTCCTCTCCCAAATAGAGACAGGTTACGTCAAAGCCAGCATGGAGGAATATTCTGCTGACCATCGTCTCGCTGGCGAAAGGGCGAACTCTCCATCGTTTCGTCATTGCCCGACGCCTACCCTCCTGGCGAGTCTGCAACGGAAGCTTTGCCGCTCGCGCACCTCACTCCGCCGACGGAGGCAGAACCGTCTGGATCATATCACCATAAGTGCATAATACTCCCGTTACTCACCGAAAATCACTGGCCTTCCATGGTGACCAACAGGTGCCGTGAGCTTTCGTCTTGGAACATCATACACAGTCCCTCAGATTAGGGAAGGCTGTCACATCACGTTCTGGTCCTTCATCCTCCATGTCAATCTGCCTTAGTATAAAGGGGCTACCTTCAGTCCAAAACCCAGGAGTTCGGTGTCTCTCGCACTTCTTTGCCTGGTTTCTCACCCAGCCCCTGTGAATGGTCCGGTGAAAGCTGATTTTTCGGCATCATGCTGTAATCTCGGCAAACAGTCTCAGCACTTCAGTGTTTTCACTGCATAGATTCCCGAGTGAAAACGCTCATTCTATTGAAGTTTCAGCACCGTCGATGACGAAGTCACGCGGACGCTCTGCTGGAATGCGAGTTGCGTATGAACAGTATCAGGAAATGCCGATTGCATCTGTGGATCATATGAGGAAGGAGGAAATTGAAATGGCAGGCAACATATTTCGTAGGGGTTCTCACAACCATCCCACAGGGGTGGTTCTCAAGAGCATGAAGGGAGGGTAAGAACATGGCAAAAGCAACTACATTCGGTGAGAGCGACCGAGGGTACGACATGTCGCTCTGGTACGATTCGAAGCCGCTCAAGATTGGCTGGTTTGCCATGTTGGCGGCGGTGGGTTCTGAGGTCATTTTCCAACGCGTCTTTGGGTATTCCCACGGCT
>Ga0194035_1000029_pt1 | contig 89173 bp, 79 predicted proteins | sample JunL2320m_MetaG_FD_148680 | JGI IMG/M metagenome (GOLD analysis project Ga0194035, IMG submission 148680) | Anoxic zone freshwater microbial communities from boreal shield lake in IISD Experimental Lakes Area, Ontario, Canada - Jun2016-L239-20m | ecosystem: Environmental > Aquatic > Freshwater >...
CGTCCCCCGCGTCGTCCCCCGCGTCGTCCCCGGTGCAGAGATCATCGGCTGGTGACGCCGGTTCGCAGCCCCGCGAGGTGATGCCGGTTTCGGTGCTCGCTGAATCGGAACTGGGCTCGGAGGCTCAGCGTGAGCGGCGCAAGCGCATCCTCGACGCAACGCTGGCGATCGCCTCCAAGGGCGGCTTCGAGGCCGTCCAGATGCGCGCTGTCGCCGATCGCGCTGATGTCGCGGTCGGGACGCTCTACCGCTACTTCCCCTCGAAAGTTCACCTTCTTGTCTCCGCACTGGGCCGGGAGTTCGAACGCATCGACGCCAAGACCGACCGCTCGGCCGTCGCAGGCGGGACGCCATACCAGCGGCTGCACTTTATGGTGAGCAAGCTCAACCGCGCGATGCAGCGCAATCCGCTGCTGACGGAGGCCATGACACGCGCCTACGTCTTCGCCGATGCCTCAGCCGCTGGCGAGGTCGACCACGTCGAGAAAATCATCGATTCCATGTTCGCCCGCGCCATGAGCGACGGAGAACCAACCGAAGACCAGTACCACATCGCGCGGGTGATCTCCGATGTGTGGCTGTCCAACCTGCTGGCCTGGCTCACCCGGCGGGCATCAGCGAGCGATGTCAGCAAGCGCCTGGACCTCGCGGTCCGATTGCTCATCGGTGACGACATAGCGGTGTAGCGGCGCTACTTGAGATACGGCGCAAGAAGTTTCGACCAGGCCCGGCTCAATTGGTCGAACTCCGCCTGACAGCCAGCCGCCCTGTCCGCGGGCAGTCGTCCATCGACAATCATGTCGGCGTGAACGGCGGGGTCGGACCCGTAGATCCAGCATGTGAGGTTGTACATCCGCGATTCGTTGACGGAATGCGTTGCCGCAAAGTCGGATAGGCCGACACTGCCGCGCTGGTCAGCCCACAGCTTGAACATCAGCGCATAATCCTCCGCGACCAGGGACGGGTTGGGGAAATCCTTCAGGACACCATCGGGTTCGAGGATCACGAACGCAGCAAGTTGGTCGGCGACGTCTTCCTCTCGGCCGGTGAACGGTAGGTCGTAAACCGAGATGAGGGCATGAGCGAGTTCGTGATAGAACACCCCGATCGTGGAGTTGGCCGCCTCCGCGATGGAGTTGGGGGAATCGTCATTGCCGAAGATGCGCAGGCTCAGGTCGACCAGTTCGTAGCAGATCTTGATCCTGCGTTCGGTGCTATTCCAGGTGGCGTTCACCTGTCCGCACTGCTCGCCCACCAGCGCAATATCCCCGGGCAGTTTTAGCGACGAGTTGACGTCACCGGAAAGCTCTTCGAGCACGTGCGCGTTCTTCAGCAACTCGCGGCCCCGGATCGCTTCGGGCGTGGTGGCGTCGCCATAGGTGACGATCATCCGGCCGGGATACGGATCGACCTCGACAGCGTTGCTGCAACTGGCAACCAGTAGTGCCGCCGTCAGCGTCCCGGCCCGCCACGCACCGCGAACGCCCGCCCGAACATTCACCACGCGCTTCCTGACATTCGGTTCTCAGTGATGGCCGATGTTACGCGTGGACCTTCTATTCGACTGCCGAGCGCAGCGCAGGGTAACTATAGTTATTGGAAACGGTTTTCATTTGTACTAGGCTTCGCCCAGGCCGGAAGGGGTAATCGACACATGAACGCGGCCGCGATCGGCTTGTCGGCAGTGGTCCTGACCGTGGGGATCAGTGCATGCGGCGGAGAACAGGCCGTCGGCACGCGCGAAATACCCAGTGTGGTCGCTTCGACCGATGTCTGGGGCAGCGTCGCCCAAGCCGTTGCCGGCGACCATGCGGAGGTGACGTCGATCATCAACAGTGCCGTGGCTGATCCGCACTCCTTCGAAGCCAGTCCGGCCGACGCAACCGCCGTCATCGACGCTTCCCTGGTTGTCTACAACGGCGGCGGCTACGACCAGTGGGTCGACGACATCTTGGGCAGCTACCCAGACACGGTGTCGGTCGACGCCTATTCACTGCTCGAGGCCACCGCACTTGGTGAACCGGCCCAGTCCTCGACCCCGCGGGCGAACGAACATGTCTTCTACGACCTCGCCACCGCCAAGTCCGTGGCCACTGCGCTCGCCGGCAAGCTGGCACAAGCCGATCCTGTTCACGCCGGCGAGTACGCATCGAACGCCGAGGCCTTCAGCCGGGGTACAGACGCGGTCCAGCAGATCGAGAAGTCAATCCGCACAACGTATCCCGGGCTGGCAGTCGTGGCCACTGAGCCGGTAGCCCACTACATGCTGATCGCCGCGGGTCTGGCCGATAAGACACCACCCGGTTTCAGTAGCGCGGTCGAACAGGACAGCGACCCGGCGCCCGTCGACGTGGCCGCCATGCTCGACCTGATCAACGCCCGTCAGGTTGCCGCCGTGCTGGTCAACCAACAGACGGCGACCGCAGTAACCAAACAGATTCAGGCCGCGGCCCAAACCACTGGAATCCCGATCGTCCCAATCACCGAGACCCTGCCCGTCGGCAGCGACTACCTGACCTGGCAGCGCGACACGGCCAGCCGGTTGGCCGCCGCGTTACGGCAGAACTGAGGTGACGCATGGCCGCTGACGCCGTCTCTCTCACCGATGCCCGGTTGGCCTTCGGTGACCGGGTGCTCTGGGATCACCTGGATCTGACCGTGTCGGCCGGTGAGTTCATCGCGATCCTCGGGCCGAATGGAACGGGAAAAACCTCGCTGCTCAAAGTGTTGCTCGGACAGCTGCCGCTCAGTGCCGGCACCGCGCAGGTCGAGGGACAGCCAATCCAGGCCGGCAGCGACCGGATCGGCTACGTTCCACAGCATCGGGCAGTCGATCGCGGGCTGAGTCTGCGCGGGCGCGACCTGGTCCGGTTGGGCGTCGACGGCCACCGCTGGGGAATCGCCCCACTGCGCCGAGCAGACCGGATGGCCCGCCGGGCGGCGGTCGAGGAAGCACTGGCACAAGTCCACGCAACCAAGCTGGCGTCCGTGCCGGTCGGGGTGATGTCCGGTGGCGAGTTGCAACGAGTGCGGATCGCCCAGGCACTGGCCACCGACCCGGCACTACTGCTGTGCGACGAGCCGCTGCTCAACCTCGATCCGGCCAACGCCCGCCTAGTCGCTGAGCTGATCGACAGCCGGTGCCAGGCCGGTACCGCGGTGATGTTCGTGACCCACGAGGTCAATCCGGTGTTGCCCTATATCGACCGAGTGCTCTATCTGGTGAACGGACACTTCCGGATCGGCACGGTTGCCGAGGTGATGACATCGGAAACGCTGTCGGAGCTTTATCAGGCCGACATCCAGGTGGTCCAGGTAGGCGACCGCTACGTCGTTGTCGGCGAGCATTTCGACCATTCCGGCCACACCCACGGTCACACCCATGAATGACAAAGTCACCCACCTGCTACACAACCTGTTCGCCTTCGACATCACCGCCGACCTGCTCGGCCGTAGCTTCGTGCAGCAGGCCCTGATCGCCGCTGCGCTGCTGGCGCTCGTTGCCGGATTGATCGGCCCGTTCATCGTGATGCGGCAGATGTCCTTCGCGGTACACGGCTCCAGCGAGCTATCGCTGACCGGTGCGGCATTCGCCCTACTGACCGGACTCAATGTCGGACTGGGCGCGCTCTTCGGAAGTGCCTTGGCGGCAATCCTTTTCGGATTCCTGGGGCAGCGGGCACGGGAACGCGATTCCGCCATCGGGGTGGTGATGGCCTTCGGACTCGGTATGGCAGTGCTGTTCATCCACCTCTATCCGGGACGGGCCGGAACGAGTTTCGCGCTGCTTACCGGTCAGATCGTCGGCGTGGGCTACTCCGGGCTGGCGCTGTTGATCGCCGTGACAGTCGCTGTCGTGGTGACCCTGGCCGCCAGCTATCGGCCACTACTGTTCGCCACGGCCGACCCCGAGGTGGCCGCTGCGCGCGGCGTACCGGTGCGCGCACTGGGAATCGTGTTCGCCGCACTGGTCGGTATCGTCGCCGCGCAGGGCGTGCAGATCGTGGGCGCACTGCTGGTGTTGTCATTGCTCATCACGCCGGCCGCCGCGGCCGCACGGGTTTTCTCCTCGCCGGTCGCGACCATCGCAGCGTCGGTGGTGTTCGCCGAGTTGGCGGCTGTGGGGGGCATCGTGGCATCGCTGGCGCCGGGCGTACCGGTTTCGGTGTTCGTCACCACCATCTCGTTCGTCATCTACCTGGTGTGCTGGGCCATCAGCCGACGCCACCACGACCCCGCGGCAGCATAGGCTTGATGAGTGCCGTCACTTGATCTCAATGCCGACCTCGCCGAGGGTTTCGGGATCTGGGAACTCGGTGACGATGACGCCATGCTCGATATCGTCACCAGCGCCAATCTCGCCTGTGGTTTCCATGCCGGCAACCCGGTAGGGCTGGCGCGCACCTGTCGAGCCGCCGTCGCACGGGGAGTGCGGATCGGGGCGCAGGTCGGCTACTTCGACCTTGCCGGGTTCGGCCGTCGGCGGATCGATGTCGAACCGGCCGAACTCACCGCCGACGTGATCTATCAAATCGGCGCACTGCAGGCACTGGCCAGAGCCGCCGGTACGGCACTGGGTTACGTCAAACCCCATGGTGCGCTGTACAACACAATCGTCACCGACCGCGACCAGGCGCGCGCCGTCGCCGAGGCAGTGCACGCTGCCGATCCCGGCCTGGCAGTGCTGGGGCCGGCCAGTTCGGTGTTCTTCACCGAGGCGCGGCGACTGGGTCTGCAGACGGTGGCCGAGGCCTTCGCCGACCGCGCCTATCAGCCCGATGGACAACTCGTACCCCGAAACGACGCGGGTGCAGTTCTCCGCAACCCGGCGCAGATTGCCGACCGAGTCCTGTCCATGGTGGAGACCGGAAGCGTGACCGCCGTCGATGGTTCGGTGATTGCCATCGAGGTCGAATCGGTTTGCGTTCACGGCGATTCCCCGGGAGCGGTGGAGATCGCCAGCAGCGTGCGTGACCGGTTGTTGTCCGAGGGGATCACGTTGGCGGCGTTCACCTGATGCCTGTGAACCCGGATGAATTCGATATCCCCGAGTTGATCGAAGGACTGGGAACCGATCGCGTGATTCGACCGATCGGGTCGCTGCCACAACCAGCCGGACAGCTGGACCCGTCACCACCGGTTCGGTCCCAAGAGTTCGAGATTGCGGTGGAACGACTGTGCCTGGACTCCACGTCATATCGCAATATCCGTGATCAGGCCGGAGCCGACCCGTCACGGATGGGTCAACGCATCCTCGAGATCGTCGCGACGCGGGGCAAGATGCACAACCCGCTCACCGATTCCGGCGGGGTCGCACTGGGCACCGTATCCGCGGTCGGTCCGCAGTTCCCCAACCCGCCGCAGGTCGGTGACCGTGTGGTCACCCTGGCCTCGCTGACGCTGACCCCGCTGCGACTCGACTCAATTGTCCGGGTCGGGCCGGACTCGGCACAGGTGGAGGTCACCGGCACGGCCTACGTGTGCGCCAGCGCACCATGGGGGCTGCTGCCCGACGATATGGACATCAACACTGCCGTTGAAATCTATGACGTCTACGGCGCCGCGTCGCATACCGCGCGGCTGGCCCCAAAGTCCGGTGTCGTCTACGTGCTCGGCTGCGGTCACGCCGGCAAGCTGGCGATGGCGGCGGCGCGCGACACCATGGATGCCGATTCGATCGTTGTGGCCATCGACGTCGACGAGAGCGCCGTCAGCCGGGTGCGCGATGCCGGGCTCTGCGATATCGGTATCGTCACCGATCTGCAGAACCCGGTGAGCGCGCTAGCCGCGCTGCAGGATGCCGGCGCACCACCCGCCGACCTGACCGTTGTGGTGGTCAATGCCGCACGATGCGAACCGTTCTCAATTCTTGCCACTAAAGAACGCGGGACGGTCTTGTTCTTCTCGATGGCGACGAATTTCAGCACCGCCGCACTCACCGCCGATGGGATGGGACACGATGTCACCATGCTGATCGGCAGCGGATACACACCTGACACCGGGAAATACGCGCTCGATCTGGTGCGGCGCACACCGGCGCTACGCGCCGCAATGGGTGTTGCAAACCCGGGCTGCACACCGTGACCGGCCGCGATTACAAGGAGATGCTGCAATGAGCTGGAACTCAAAACCCGTCGTCATCACAGCGGCAATCACCGGCGCCGACGTCACCCGGGACGACAACCCCAATGTCCCGTACACGCCCAATGAGATCGCCGAGTCGAGCCTGCGGTCGGTGGAGGCCGGTGCCGCGATCGTTGCCCTGCACGTCCGCGAGGACGACGGCACACCCAGTGGCCGGCCCGAATTGTTCGTCGAGGTCATTGATCAGATAAGAGCGGGTTCACCCCGGGCGGTGACCAATGTGTCGACCGGCGGTTCCAACACGATGAGCATCGAGGATCGGATGGGCGGCCTGCAGGCCAGGCCCGACATGTGTGGCGTGGAGACCGGATCGATGAACTTCGGCGACGAAACATTCATCACTCCGCCGCCGGCCGCCCGGGAAATCATCGCCCGCGCGCACTCCCAGGGAATCGGGTTGGAGGTGGAGGCGTTCGATATCGGACACGTCGTCAGCGCCGTCCGGCTTTACGGCGAGGGCATACTGCCCGGCCCACTGCGGGTGAATCTGGTCTTCGGGGTGCCGGGCGGCATCGACGCATCACCGGAAGCGCTCGACGCCATGCTTCGCCCGCTACCGCCCGAGGCGTTCTGGACGGTGACGTGTGTCGGGCGCCCGCACGACCGGATTCTGGGACTTGGCCTGCTGCGGGGCGCCGACGGTGTTCGGACCGGACTTGAGGATGTCGCCTACATCTCCAAAGGTGTACATGCTCCGTCGAATGACGCCCTGGTGACCAAGCTTGTCGGACTGTCGAAGACTTTGGGCCGCGAGGTGGCCACCATCGATCAATCCCGGGACCTACTGGGGCTCAGCTAGCGAAACGCGCACCGAGGCCGTCAAGGGTTGCACCGACCAGGTGCCCCAGGGTCGGTAGGTGATATCCGCCCTCCTGTACCACCACGGCGGGAAGTCCCAGTGCCCCAAGGATATCGCCGGCTCGGTGATAGCCCTGCGGGGTTACCTGCAGCGGGCTTTCGGGATCGTCGACCGCGGCATCAACCCCGAGCGCGATCACCAACGCGGTGGCACCGAAGTCAGCGGCGGCGTCAGCGGCGCGCTGGATAGCCGACAGCCATACGGCGTCGCCGGACCCGGGTTCCAGTGGCAGGTTGAGATTCCTACCGAGCCCGCCGTCGCGGCCGGTCTCGTCGGCGAAGCCGACGTGGTGCGGGAACCAGCCGGCACCGGGGTCGACGTGCACTGAGGTTGTGAACACGTCAGGTCGCTCATAGAAGATCGCCTGGGTGCCGTTGCCGTGATGGGCGTCGATATCGATGACAGCGACGTTCGCGAAGTCAGCCGCACGCAATGCCTGTGCGGCGATAGCCGCGTTGTTGAGGTAGCACGATCCGCCGTACGCCGACCTCGTTGCGTGGTGACCCGGAGGTCGCGTCAACGCGTAGGCACTGGGCGCGCCACTGACAACCAGATCCACGGCGGTACGGGTCGCGCAGGTGGCGGCGCGGATCGCTCGCCAGCTTCCCGGTCCGATGAGTGTCATCGTGTCGTAGCAGTACACACCGACCTCGGCATGCAGTGCCGTGGGTATCCGGGGCGGAAGTCCCTGACGGAGTTCGGCACTGGGGAACAGATACGGGACCACCCGTTGCGCGCCGAGATCGGGGTAACCGCCGCCGATCCAGCGGTCCCATACCGTTGCGAGGTAATCGAGTAACTCAGGCGAGTGCACCGCCGTCAGCCAGGCGTCGTCGTACTCGCGTGCGGGCATCATCGGGTGCCCGAGTTCGCTCAGGGCGGCCTCGATGATGGTGACGCGGTCGGCGACTTCGGCGGGGGCCGTGGTCATACCGATCCAGATCTCCGCGCCCGGGTCGTGGTCACAGCAGCGTGGGTCGACGACCACCGGAATCCGCCCCGCCACTCCGGCAGCATGGCACGATGCGGCCATGGGCGGAAGAGTGCGACTGGCGGAGTGGTCGGTCGCCATCGGCACCCTTCCCCGAGGCCGGACCAACTCGGTACTGGATGTGCCGGGCGTCGGACTCGGGCATGCGTCGGTGATCTCCGACGATGTCGACCCCCCGGCCGGGGCCGGCATCGCACGCACCGGCGTCACTGTTCTCGACCCGGGCGCAAGTGTTTGGGCGGCCCCGGTGCCTGCCGGCGTGGCGGTGCTCAATGGCGCTGGCGAACTGACCGGCCGATCCCAGGTCCAGGAATGGGGCCTCATCGAGACACCGGTGTTCCTGACGTCGACGATGCAGGTCGGCCGGGTGTACGACGCGGCATGCCGGCTCCTGATCGACGAAGACCCGGATATCGGAGTCGACGACTGGGTGATCCCGATCGTCGGCGAATGCGATGACTCCTGGCTGAACGATGCCCGTCGCATGCACGTCCAGTACGACCATGTCGCCGAAGCACTGGCGACCGCACGACGCTCTATCGGCGGTGCCGAGGTCGGCCTGGGTGCTATCGGCGCGGGGACGGGAATGTGTTGTTACGGGTGGAAGGGCGGCATCGGGTCGGCATCGCGGTTGCTACCGGACGGCCATGTCCTCGGGGTGCTGGTGCTAGCCAACTTCGGCTCCTGGGAACGTTTGACGATCGCCGGCGTGCCAGTGGGTCGCGCGCTCGGTCCGCCGGCGCACCTGGGACCGAAGCCAGCCGGCTCGTGCATCGGCGTGGTGATCACCGACGCGCCCATCGACGCCGCGGGTTGCACACGCCTGGCGACTCGGATGGGACTCGGGCTGGCCCGGACCGGGTCCACCGCACATCACGGCTCCGGTGAGATATTCCTCGGCCTGGCAACAGGATTGCGTGCCGAGCGATCGACGGCAGGCACCACCCGTGCCGTGCTGTCCGGCACCCGGCTGGACCCCTACTTCGAGGCCACCGTCGACGCGACCGAGGAGGCCGTCATCGACGCGCTGTTGTGCGCGACGACGACGACCGGCGTCGGCGGCCGAACCATCGATGCCCTTCCCGTCGACCGGGTGCGCCCGATGCTGATGACACCATGACCGGCAGCAGGCGCGACGAGTGGATCCCGATGTCGGACGGTGCACGCCTCGCGGTCACCCTGTACCTGCCCGACAGTGGTCCACAACCGTGCATCCTGGAGGCGCTGCCGTACCGCAAAGATGATCTGACGGCCTCCTATCGCCCCGAGTACACCCGACTGCGCGACGAGTTCGACTATGCCCTGGTGCGATTGGATGTGCGCGGCACCGGCAGCAGCGGTGGGCGTGCGATCGACGAATACCAGTTACAGGAACAACCCGACCTGGCCGAGGTGATCGCCTGGATTGCCGCACAGCAGTGGTGCGACGGCAACGTCGGGATGTACGGCACGTCCTATAGCGGCTTCAACTCGCTCCAGATGGCGGCCGAGCGCGCACCCGGGTTGAAGGCCGTGATCGCGATCTACGCCTCGGATGACCGTTTCACCGACGACGTCCACCTGTGCGGTGGTTCGCGGCGTTGGTTGGACCTGGTGGACTACTGCCACTACGTGACGCCGATGAACGCGCTGCCCCCGGTGCCCGCGGTGTGGGGCGACGGATGGCGCGACGAGTGGGCGGCACGGATCGCCGAGCACGAGCCGTGGCTGTTCGGCTGGCTCGAGCACACCCGCCGCGACGACTACTGGCAGCACGGATCGATTCGTCCGGCCTACGACGACATCGAGTGTCCGGTGCTCCTCGTCGCCGGCTGGGCGGACGGGTACCGGAACAACTCGTTTCGCACAGTCACCGCACTGCGGGCCGCGGGTCGGCATGCCGAACTACTTGCCGGGCCGTGGCCGCACGCCGCGACCTCATCGTGTCTTCCCGGACCCCGTATCGACCTGGTGCCGGAGATGGTCGCGTGGTGGGACCGCTGGCTTCGTGGCCGCAGTCCTGCCACCGAGCCCCCGGCGGCGCGCTGGTACGCGCGCGCCTCGCACCGTCCGGCTGTCGACCTCGACCACGTACCGGGTGTGTGGCGGGCCGACGAGTGGCCGACCCCGCGTTCAGCCGAGCGGACCTGGCCGCTGTCGTCGAGGCCGCCGTACGACGTGGTCGCCGATATCGGACTCACCGCGTGGCTGTCGTGCAGCGGACACCTGCCGTGGGGCCAGCCCGATGATCAGCGCACCGACGACGTCCGGGCGCTGACATGGGACTGGCCGCTGGCTGATGGACTGGAGATCGCCGGCTATCCGCATGCGCGGCTGCGGATTTCCGCTTCCGAGCCGGTCGCCGGCGTCGCGCTTCGACTGTGCGACGTGGCACCCGATGGCACCTCCACACTGGTGTCCCGTGGCTTTCTGAACCTGACCCGCCGCGGCGGTATGGCGACAGCGACGCCACTGGTACCCGGCGAGGTTTACAACGTCGACGTCGGTATCGAGGCAACCGCCTGGCAGTGGGCGCCGGGGCACGTGCTGCGGCTCGCATTGGCCGGAGCCGACTGGCCCAACGTCATCGCACCGCCGGCTCCGGTGTCGCTGACCATCCATGGCGGCGAACTGGTGCTGCCGACCTACGACGCGACGACAAGTCCCTATCCGGCACCGGTTTTCACACCCGGTGACGAGAAAGCCACCGAGGACCCGGCCACGATCACCTGGCGGACCTGGCGCGACGTTCTCGCCCGTGTCACCGGTGCCATGATCGATCACGGCGGCGACCCCTACGACACCCCGTTCGGTCACATGGGCGAGCACTACTTCGGCGAGGTCAGCGTGCAGACCGACACGTTCGCGCAATCGGCGCGATCCGACGTCACGTTCGCCGTGCATTTCGATGATGACGGATCGGGTGCACCTGTCGACTGTGTCGTCGCGTCACGATTGCACATCGAGGCCGATGAGACCGATCTCGACGTCACGATCACGATGACCTGTACCGAGACCGGCTCGTCGGGAGAGCGTGTCGTCGGCGAGCGCTCCTGGCAGCGACGGTTCGCCCGCGACCTGGCCTGAATTCAGCGCTTGCGCGCCTGCAGGGTATACGTCAACGGCACTCGCTCAGGTCGGGTGTTCAGGTGCCACTCTCTCTGCGCGTCACAGATCATGGTGCCGGGCAGCGCATCCCACGGAACGCTGCGATGCTCGTCTAACGCGGTGAGCTCCATACCGGTATCGAGCAGCGCGGTGATGATCTCTCCCAGCCCATGGTTCCAGGTGTGAGTCGTGTTATGCGTGAAGACGGTATCGGTCTCGACGTAGGTGCCCGCATCCTCGAAGACATCCGGTTCGGGCGTCTCAAAGTACGGGTAGTCGACAACAAGCAGTTGGTCGCCGCGCTCTTCATCCAGGCTCCACAGCATGGGATGGCCCTCCCTGATGAACAGCCGGCCGCCCGGCCGCAGCAGGCCGGACACGGTCTGCGCCCAACGCCGGATGTCCGGCAACCAGCACAACGCACCGATACCGGTGTAGACCAGGTCGAAGCCACCCGTGCCGAGCACCGAAACTGCGTCGTAGACGTCGGCCTGAACGAAATCCACCTCCGCCCCGGCCAGTTCCGCGATCCGCCGCGCCTCGGTCAGAGCGGCGGGTGAGAAGTCGAGTCCGGTCATCCGGGCGCCGAGTCGGGCCAGCGAGATGGTGTCGGTGCCGATGTGGCATTGCAGGTGAACACCGCGCAGCCCGGCGACGTCGCCGAGCCGCGGAATGTCGAACTGTACGACGTAACTCAGGAAGGCCGGATCCTGGACGAATCGGTCGACATGGTAGCCGGGCGAGGCCGCGTGCGCGGGTGCGCGCTCGTCCCAGTTGAGCCGGTTTACCTCTGCGGAATCCACGATCCCATCGTGGCATAGACCGCTGAGTGGATCAGGCCGCTGGTCGAATCAGACCATCCAGTTGGCTACATATGACGGATCGGTCAGCGCCGCACGGTCGAACCGGAAGGCCGACAGGTCATAGCTGCTGGAGCCGTCAACCGCCACATCGGTGAGTAGGCGTCCGAACAGCGCCGCGAACTTGAACCCATGCCCCGCGCCCAGACCGACGGTGACGCTGGGATGTTCGGGCAGGCGATCAATCACGAAGTCGCGGTCGGGCGTCAATGTGTACAGGCAGCGTTTGGACCGGATCGGATCACCGGAACCGGGGAACACACCGCGCATGAATGCCGCAAGCCGTTCCAGCATCGCCTCATCGAGTGCGCCGCTTCGGGCATCCGCCGTCACGGTGGGGCCGCCGCAGTCCTGCGCGGCTTTGATGGTCGCCTCACCGTAGGTGGGGAAACCGTAGTAGGACGGCTCGTCCATCCAGATCCACACCGGGAACACCTCGGGACTGAACTTCGAGGGTTGCGGCGGCGCGAAGTAGGTGAGTTGCTCCTCGGTCACGGTCAGCGGCAGGTCCACACCGAGCGGTGCCAGCAGGCCGGCCGTCCATGCGTCGGCGGTGACGACGACCCGCCCCACGCTGACGACGCCGTCGCCGGTAACCAGTTCGACACTCTCCCTACCGGGCACGATCGCCTCGACGCGGGTGTTGTCCTGGATCGTCGCGCCGAGTTCTCGCGCGCGGCGCGTCATCGCGGCAGTGCCCGCAGCGGCGGGCACGATGCCGGTGCGCGCCTGATGGATGGCGGTCGTTCCGTCCGGCAGCACGAACGCCGGCCAGCGATCGCGCACCGCGTCGGGATCCAGAACGTCGTAGGCGATGCGGTGGGCATCCATCGACGAGAGGTAGTCCGCCATCGCAATGTGCGCATCCTGCGGGTACAGATCGAGCCCACCGGTCATCGTCACGAACTGCTCGCCGGTTTCATCCTCCAGGCGAGCCCAGTCGTCGTAGGCGCCGAAGGTCAGGGCCACATACTCCGGCGTGTGGTAACTGTGCCTGATGATCCGAGAGGTGTCGTGGGACGCGCCGCGCTCGTGACCGAGTCCGAAGGCCTCGAGGCCCAGAACGCTCAAACCTCGACTGGCGGCGTGCCAGGCGGTGGAACTTCCCAATCCGCCGAGTCCGATGACGGCTAGGTCGTAGGTCGCCCTGTCATAAGCCTTACCCACCGTAGTCACCTCCATGTCGCTCAAGCCGGGGAAGCAGCCAGCGCCGGATATCGAGGGCCGCATCCTCCATCGGCGCGAACCAACCCTGAGAGTAGTACCGCGAGCTCATTCCGCGTTGCACCGATTCGCAGATCGCCCAGTCCTGACGGTTGACCAAATCCCAGAGATCGGCGGCGTCACTCGGATCGAATCCCGGCTTCGTTATTTCGTCAGCGGCGAAAAGCAGCTCGCAGATGACCTCGGTGCGATCAACCGCGGTGGGTCGCAGGACGAACGCGGCGACATGTTCGGCAGCAAGTGACAGCAGCAGGTTCGGATAGACCAATTCGCCTTTGTGCCGGACCCGTTCGGCGTCATCGAGGTCTGGGAACGGAGCGCGATCACTGGTACCTGACAGCGTGAACGTCCAGGCGCCTTCGCGGTGCGGAATACCGTCCTCCCACTCCAGTCCGGCGCCACCACCGGCGAAGGCCGGCACCAACCGGCTCAGTTCCGGGTGCACGGGGCCGCAGTGGTAGCACTCGTTGTAGTTCTCGGCGAGCACCTTCCAGTTCGCTGCGACCGAATACTCCAGGCGTTTGCCCACCACCAGGGTGTCCAACGGATAGCGCCGGACCCGATCCGGCACCGGCGACAATGCCTCGACGACCGCCGGTGCCTTGAAATCCTCGGTGAGCCAGAGGAATCCACCCCAGGACCCGGCGCGCAGTGCATTCAGCCCGAACGCCGAATTGTCGACGTCAACATCGTCGGTATGCGGCGCATGCAGCAGGCGGCCGTCGAGTCCGTAGGTCCACGAGTGATACGGGCAGCGCAGCGACTTGGCGTCACAGGCGGCGGGAGATTCAACCGACTCGACCGGCACCAGCTGGGAGCCTCGGTGCCGGCACACATTGGCGAACGCGTGCAGCGATCCGGCCTCGTCGGCGGTGATGATGATCGACTCGTTCTGAAAATCCACCACCGCGCGGCGCTGCGAGAGCATCCGGCCGGATTTCGCGAGGCCGAGTTGGTCGAGCCGGCCGATGCAGGTCCACTCGCGGCGCAGCATCTCGGACTCGCGCTCGAAGGATTCCCCGTCGACGTAGTGGTGCCGATCCAGGGCAGGTTGCAGTGCCCGCCCGGATATGCCCGACACCACACCACCTCCTACTATTTCAGCGCACTTAGTATCCCGCAGTGCGACGCTATCGGTGTGCATTGGCCTCGACAAGATGGCAGGCAGCGGTATGGCCGGCTCCGAGCCCATCGACCGCGATCATGGGCAACTCGACAGTCCGGCATCGCTGATCGACACCGGCGGCGGCGGCCGTCCCGTCAGCGAGTGCGGGGCACCGGGTGTGGAACCGGCAACCGGCGGGGATCCGGGTGGGGTCCGGTGTCTCACCGGTCAGCACGATCGGATCGAGGCGCGCCACCTCCGGAACCACCGAGAGCAGCGCCTGGGTATAGGGATGTTGCGGCGCGGCCAGGATCTCCTCGGTGGGACCGATCTCGATGATCCGGCCGAGGTACATCACCGCCACCCGGTCGGCGATATTCCACGCCAGCCCGAGGTCATGGGTGACAACGAGCAATGTCAACCCGAGTTCATCGCGCAGCCGCAACAGCAGCGCCAGGATCTCCCCTCGCACCGACGCATCGAGGCTGGACACCGGTTCGTCGGCAACGATGATCTCCGGGTCGAGCACCAACGCACCGGCGATCACCACCCGCTGGCGCTGCCCGCCGGAAAGCTCGTGCGGATATCTCAGATAGAACCTCTCGGGAGGACGCAGCCCCGCCCGCGAGAGCGCATCAGCCACCTTGGCCTCTTCGCCCTGGTGTAGGCCATGCACGCGCAAGCCCTCGGCCACGGCTTCGTACACCGTGTGTCTCGGGTTCAGAGCCCCGGATGGGTCCTGCAGGATCAACTGCGCCCGCCGTCGGTAGGCCTTCAGGTCGCGGGCTCGGTAGGAGAGCTTCTCTCCGCCGACATACACCGCGCCCGCCGCAGGCTTTTGTAGGCCGAGGATCGTCCGGGCCAGTGTGGTTTTGCCACAACCGCTTTCGCCGACCAGTGCGAGAATTTCACCCCGGTGGACCGCCAGGTTGACACCGTCAACGGCACGTGCGATGTCACCGCTGCGGGTACGGAACTCGACTTCCAGTGCACGCGTCTCAAGCGCCGACCTATCGGCACCGTAGGTGGCCGTCACACCAACACCTCACCGGCACGGTGGCAGGCGGCTTCGCGGTCACCGTGTCTGGTCAGCAGCGGCTCGACCGTCGAGCATGCGTCGATGGCTATCGGGCAGCGCGGGTGCAACGGACAACCCGGCGGAAGGTCACCGGGAAACGGCGGGTCACCGGGCAAACCGGCGGGGGCATACCGGAAGGCTTGATCGCCGATCCGGGGAAATGCGCCGGCCAGTGCCTTCGCATACGGATGCAGTGGTCGGGCGAACACATCGCTCGCGGCACCTTCTTCGACGATCCGGCCGGCGTACATCACCGCGACCCGGTCGCAGGCACCCGCCAGAACGGACAGATCATGACTGATCAACACCACGCCCAAGCCGAACTGCTTGACCAACGACGACAGCAGGTCCAGAACCTGCGCCTGGACCATAACGTCTAGCGCGGTCGTGGGTTCGTCGGCGATCAACAGGCTGGGCCGGCAGGCCAGGGCCATGGCGATCATGACCCGTTGCTTCTGCCCACCGGATAGCTGGTGCGGGTAGTCGCCGGCCCGACTGGCCGGCAGGCCTACCTGCTCCAACAATTCACCCACTCGCGCTCGCGCTGCCTGACCGCCGACATCCTCATGCAGCAGGATCGGCTCGGCGAGTTGGGTCTCAATCCGCTGCACGGGGTTCAGCGCATGCATCGCACCCTGGAAGACCACCGCGGCCTTCGCCCATCGGGCCGCGCGCAACTGACCGAACGACATGGCCATCACATCTTGTCCGTCGAGCCGGATGTGACCGGTCACCTGTGCGGATTTCGGTAGCAACCGCAGCACCGAATCCGCCAATGTCGTTTTGCCACAGCCGGATTCACCGGCGATGCCGAGGGTTTGCCCCAGCGAAAGGCTCAGCGACACGTTACGCACTGCCGGAACCGGACCCTGCCCGGACTGGTAGGTGATGCTGACATCGTCGAACTCCAGCAGTGTCATTGCGCGGCCTCACGCGGATCGAGGATGTCCTCGAGTGCTCGCCCGACGAGGTTGAAGGCCAGCACGACGAGCACAACGCAGACACCCGGTGCCGCCAGGTACCACCACGCACCGGCCGAGATCGCCCCGGTGGAGAAGGCGTCGTCGAGGATCGTCCCCCAGGACACCGCAGTCGGATCGCCGAGGCCCAGAAAGGACAACGTTGTTTCCGACAGGATGGAAATCGACACCGCCAGTGTGGTGTTCGCCAGCACGAGTGGCATGACATTGGGCAGCACGTGACGGGTCATCTGATGCAGGTCGCCCGCGCCCAGTGCCTTCGCCCGTTCGAGGTAGGGCCGGCCCTCCACTGACAGTGTTTGAGCCCGGATCAGTCGGGCGGTGGCCGGCCAGGACGTCACCCCAATCACGATGATGATGTTGAGCAAGCTTTTGCCGAGCACAGTGGCCAGCACGATGGCAAGCGGCAGAAAAGGTATGACCAGGAACCAGTCGATGAGCCGATCCAGTATTCCGCCGATCAGACCGCGGAAGTGCCCGGATGCGATGCCGACCGCGGTGCCGATGAACATCGACAGCACGGTGGCGCACAAACCCACCAGCAGGGATATACGGGCCCCCCATACGACCAGAGCCAGGACGTTGCGACCGGCATCATCGGTACCGAGCCAGTACCGGGCCGTCGGTGATTCGTAGACTCCGCCGGTTGCCTTGGTGACATCCAGTTGGGACGAGTCGAAAAGCATCGGCGCGGCGAGCGCGAGGGCCGCGAACGTGACGAAGATCGCCAGACCCAACATCCCGGTGCGGGACCGCCAGAACTGGTCCCCCAGTTGTTTCCAGGACCGGCGACGGCGCGCCCACACGATCGAGCGAGTCGAAACCGAGGTCATGTTCGCACCCGCGGATCAAGCCGCGCATACAACAGATCAGCGACCAGGTTCGCGACGATCACGGCCGCGGAGAACAACAGGAATAGCGTCTGCAGCAGGGGAATATCCGGCCCGCGCAGGGCCAGTACGGTCAGCGAACCAAGCCCGGCGACCGAGAACACATACTCGATCGTGATGGCTCCACCGACGACAAAGCCTAGGTTGAGGAAGATCAGCGTCGTCGTCGGTAGCAACGCATTGGGCACCGCATGCCGGCGCCGGACGTCGGCCTCCCGCAGCCCCTTGGCCCGCGCGGTTCGTAGATAGTCCGCACCCATCTCATCAATCAGCGAGGCGCGCATGACGAGGGAATACTCGGCGAGGTAAATGACGGTCAGGGTGAAAACCGGCAGGGCGAGATGCCATGCGATATCGGCCATCCCGGCGAGGGTGCCGATGTCGACGCCCGGCGTGGACAGTCCGCCGACCGGAAAGATACCCGGGATGCCGAACACACCCACCGAGAAGACGATCAGCAGAATCATCCCGAACCAGAACTCCGGCATGGAATACAGCACCAGGGTGACGGTGGTGGCGACCTTGTCGAACCGCCGACCGCGCTTCCAGGCACTGCGAATACCCAGCCAGACACCGAAGACCGTGGCCAGCACCGTCGCCGTGCCGACGAGCAGCAGGGTCGGCCAGATCCGCGGGCCGATGACATCCCACACCGGGGCGCTGAATCGCTGCGAGGGTAACTCGGGCACGAAGGGGTTCTTGATATAGGCGAAGAACTGCTCGCTGATCGGGGCGTTGAACCTGGCCTGCAACTGCCGTTTGATCTCCGGATCCACATCACGCCCGCGGGTATAGAGCGAGATCGGATCACCGGGCAGCAGGCGGAACAAAAAGAAATTGAAGAGGATCACGAAGATGAAAGTCCCAACCGCCGACAGCAGCCGAGACAACCCGTACCGCACGCCCGGTCCCACGACTCCCCTGCGGCCGGGCGACGAGGAACGCGCGGTATCCGGTCCGCTGATCAGCGCCATACCGGTATCACTCGCGGTCGTCGGCTCCCGCGGTGCGACGTCGTCGCAGCAACAGCATCGTCAGGCCGCCGAGTAACGCCACGGCGGCGACAATTCCGCCGATCATGGCCGGCGACGAGCCGCTACTTGCCTGTCCTGAGTCCGCGGCCTGCACAGGCTTGAGATTCTCGTAGGTCCAGGTTCCGTACTGGAACAGATACGACCCATCCGGCGCGGGCTGCGGTATGAAGCCCTCGAACCTGTCGCTGCGATAGGCGACCAGGTTGTCGTAGTAGTAGGTGATGGCGTACGGCCAGTCGTCGTAGAGGATCTGCTGCATCTGCTTGACGATCTCGATGTGCTTGGCGGGATCGGTCTCGGTGCTTTGAGCGGTAAAGAGGGCGTCGTACTCGGGATTGCAGTAGAACGAGTCGGAGAGGTTGGCCACGATGCTGCCGCCGTCTTCGTAGGACCTCTTGTCACAGGTGAAGGTAGACAGCTGGTAATCGGGGTCCGGTTCGACGACCCAGCCCCACTCGAACATGTCGTACTCGCCCTGGCCGATCTTTTCGGTCAGCGCATCCTCGGCGATGAGCGTCACGGTCGTCTCAACGCCGATATCGGCGAGGTAGTTCTTGATGAATTCGACGGCCTTCTTCGACGCCGCCTTATCCGATCGGCCGAATAGTCGGAACTTCAGTGGCGCACCGGTCGCATCCTGGCGAATGCCGTTCGGGCCTACCGGGTATCCGGCGGCATCCAACAGTGCTCGGGCCTTGTCCGGGTCATAGCTGACCTCATTGGGTGGCGAGAGGTGCCAATCGGCGTACATCGGCGGGATAAGCGTCGAACCGACACTGCCGTGTCCACCCAACACCTTCTCGACGAGGGCCTTGCGGTCGATCGACCAGCCGATGGCCTCGCGCAGACGCTTGTCCTTGAGCAGCGGATTGCCGTCCCCGATCGGCTTGTTATCTACGGTTGCGGCACCGGTGTTGAAGGCCAACTCGTTGAACCCGGAGTAGACCGCCGACAGGCGTTTGATGTTCGGTACATCAGCCAGCGAATCGAAGACATTCGCCTCCATGCCGTCGGCGTAGTCGATCTCACCCTTGCGCAGCGCCTGACCGAGCGCGTCGGGGTTGGCGTAGAACTTGAAGACGACCTCGTCGACAGCGGGCTTGCCGCGATAGAAGTCGGGATTGGCGACCATCCGGGTGAATTGTCCGACTTGGCGCTCCGCCGTCAGATACGGACCGGCGCCGACGACGGGCTTTCCGTCGGTGGGTTCGTCCTTGAAACTCTGGATGGCCGTTTCGTCGATCGTGGAGTAGACGTGCTCGGGCAGGATGTAGACAGCGAGCTTCTCCATGATCGGTGAGGGCTTGTCGACCCGAAGGATCAGCGTGGTGTCATCCGGCGCCTCGGCCTTGGTGATGTTGCCGACGTAGCTGCCGTAATTGACCTTCTCGAACGTGCCGTTGATGATCCGGTTGAAGGTGTACGCCGCATCCTTGGCCGTCAACGGAACGCCATCACTCCACTTCAGCCCGGGCCTGATCTTGTAGGTCCAGAACGTCTTGTCCGGGGACTCCGTCCACGACTCGGCCAGACCGGGCTGGATGCTGAAGTCCTTGGCCCCGTACTCGGTCAGGGTCGGATAGACCATCTGGAAGATCTCGTAGGCGGCGGCGGTCACGCCGACGAACGGGTTCAGGGAGTCGACGTCCTGGGTCACTCCCACGGTGAACACCGACTTGGCCGGCGCCGCTCCGGCGGGTACCCCGGCGGGCAGTAGCAGCCCGAGAACAAACAGGATCACGGTGACCAGGCGTGCGGGTCGATATGCCATCACGGCCCCTTTCGGTGGCGGATACGGCTATTCACTTGACTGACGGATTACCCCACCATGGCAGCATTTTCGGACCCAGGCCGGCATTCTGGCCTAATCCGCCGACTTGAGTGGGATAGCCCAGGTCCCTCGCAGTATCGTTTAACCCTGGCTCGCCGTCGAGTCCCTGCGGAGGTTGCGTGGCACCCGATATCGGCTCCATTCCCGAGCCGCCCACGGCGCGTATCGGACAAGACCCGCGCGAACCGTACAGCTGGATCGCCGAGCCGACTGGGGAGTTGATCAGACTTCTCGATGCCGAGCGTGGCTATTACGAAGCCCGTACCGCACCACTAGGCGAACTGCGCGCGGCGCTGGCCGCGGAGATGACCGCGCGGGTGCCGGACCGCTCCGAGTCGGCACCGTGGCAGGCCGGAGCCTTTACCTACCGAAACGTGCACGAGGTCGGCGCCGAGTTCCCCGCCCTGGTTCGGCGCGTCGGGGTCGGCCCAGACGGTGACGACCCAGACGGAGACGGCCCCGATGAGACGGTGATCAACCTGCAAGCGGTCGCCGAGACCCATCCCGGGGCCGAGTTCCACCCCGGCGAGCTCCACGTGAGTCCGGACGGGACAGTGCTGGCCTGGTCGTACGACGTGGTCGGCGACGAACGGTATCGCCTACGGTTCCGGGATCTGCAAACCGGAACCGACCTCCCTGCAGTGATCGAAGCGACCATTCCTACTGGCGGCTGGAGCGCCGACGGGACAACATATCTGTACCTGCGCACCGATGCCGTCAATCGACCGCATCAGGTATGGGCACACATCGTGGGCACCGAGCCCACGACGGACAGACTCATATTCACTGAGCCCGACGAGCGGTTCGATATCCGCGTCGACGTCACCCGCTCGGGGGCGTGGTTCGTCATCACCGCGTGGTCGCGTAACACCTCCGAGGTCCGGCTGTTGTCGACCGCGGATCCGACGGCCACACCCGTCCTGGTCCGGCCACGCGAACATCTCATCGAGTACAGCGTGGAACACGCGGCCGGACCCGAGGGCGACCGCATCCTCGTCGTCACCAACCTCGACGCCGAATCGTTCCGGATTGCCACCGCCCCGGTACACGCACCGGGCGACTGGAGCGACTACTTGTGCGGAGATCCGGCGACGCGCATCCACCGCGTGGACGCCTTCGGTTCGGCGGTCGTCGTCTCAGCCAGACGCGATGGGGTCGGCATGGTGACAGTTCGGCCGTACAACTCTGCGCCTTACGATATCTGGCCAGACGTTCCCGGCGGCCTGGTGACACTGGGTCGCAACGAGATATTCGATGCCGACGTCGTGACCGTGATCCAACAATCGTTCATCACACCCACCCGACACGAGGACATCGACATCGCGTCAGGTTCACGCAGTCTCCGTCACGTAGAGCAGATCGTTGGGCTCGACTCGGACGCGTATACCCAGGAACGGCACCTCGCCCCGGCGCCAGACGGCACCCAGGTGCCCGTCGTCGTGGTGCGAAGACATGATGTCGAACTCGACGGTGCCGCACCACTGTTCCTGTACGGCTACGGGTCCTACGAAGCGTGCACCGACCCCGACTTCGGCTACGACTGGTGGCGCTCACTGCCCTCACTGCTGGATCGCGGCGTGGTGTGTGCATTCGGCCAACCCCGCGGTGGTGGCGAGATGGGCCGGCGCTGGTGGCTCGACGGACATCTGCGGACCAAATCCAACACCTTCGATGATCAGGCGGCCGTCGCCGATTTTCTTGCACGAGGCCTCATCGACGGCACCAGGATCGTGACCCGAGGGTTGTCCGCCGGCGGCCTATTGCAGGGCGCCTTGTACTCCCGGCGGCCCGAACGTTTCGCCGGAGTTGTCGCTGAGGTGCCCTTCGTCGACGTGGTGGCCACCATGGGAAATCCATCACTGCCGTTGACCATTCCGGAATGGGAGGAATGGGGTAACCCCGCTGACCCCGATGACTACGCCGTGTTGATGTCATATTCGCCGGTCGACAATCCGCCCGCGGTCCAGGCGCGGCCGGCACTGCTGGTCACCGGAGCCGTGCACGACACCAGGGTTCTGGTCCGGGAGCCGGCAAAGTGGGTCGCGACGCTTCGAGCCGGCGATCCGGACCGCGGTATAGGCGTGGATCCCACATCACCGGTATCGCGGCGCACAATTCTCTTTCGCGCCGAGACCGGTTCGGGCGCCCACGCGGGACCGGTCGGACGCTATTCCCAACTCCACTATGAGGCCGAGATTTACTCCTGGGTACTCACCTGTTTCAGAGATGACTACACATTCGGCCGGTCGCGGCCACCAGGCTGACAGGCGCTATCGTCTGCGCTGACGTGCGATCTCGGCGAGTACGACACCGGCGGCAACGGAGGCATTGAGCGACTCCGTCGGACCGGCCATCGGTATTGACACCACCGCATCGCAGTTCTGGCGCACCAGACGCGACAGACCTTTGCCCTCCGAACCGACGACCAACACCATCGGCTCGGCGGCGTCGAATTCATCAATCGTGGTGTCACCGTCGGCGTCGAGTCCGACGACTCGAATACCAGCCGCGGACCACTGATTGAGCGTGCGATTGAGGTTGGTGGCCCGGGCAACCTGGACCCGCGCCGCTGCACCCGCACTGGTGCGCCAGGCCACTGCGGTCACCGACGCCGACCTGCGCTGCGGGATGAGGACACCATGCCCGGCGAAGGCCGCAACTGAGCGAATGATGGCGCCGAGGTTGCGCGGATCAGAGATGTTGTCCAACGCAACCAGCAGTGCGGGTTGCACATCGCTGGTGGCTGAGGCCAGCAGATCATCGGGGTGCGCGTACCCGTACGGCGGGACCTGCAGCGCGATGCCCTGATGCAACCCGTTGGAACTCATCCGGTCGAGGTCGTGGCGCGGCACCTCCAGGATCGGGATGCCACGGTCGGCGGCAAGGGTGACCGACTCGGTCAGCCGCTCGTCGGCTTCGGCGCCGAGTGCGACGTAGAGCGCCCCCGCCGGTGCGTTGGCCCGGAGACATTCCAGCACCGGATTGCGGCCGAGCACCATCTCAGTTTCGTCGGTCGGCTTGTTGTAGGTTTTGCGGGCCTGTTGGGCGGCGCGTTTTGCCGCGGGGTGATGGGGCCGCTGTTTGGCGGGTGGGGTTGCGCCACGCCCTTCGAGTCCGCGTCTGCGCACCCCGCCGGAGCCCACCGTCGGGCCCTTCTTGGTGCCCTCCTTACGGATTGCACCGCGCCGTTTTGAATTGCCCGCCATCGTTATGTGGCCTCTCCATCAGCCAACGCCCACTGCGGGCCGTCGGCAGTGTCGGTGACGTCGATTCCGGCCGCCTTGAGCCGGTCTCGAATCTCATCTGCTCCGGCCCAGTCACGATCGCGACGAGCGTCATCGCGACGCGTCAACTCTGCGGCGACCAGAACGTCGACTGCGGCCAATGCGGCGGCGGTCTCATCCCGGGTCTCCCATCGTGGATCGAGCGGGTCGCAGCCCAGAATCAATGTCATCGCTCGTATCTCGCCTGCTTTGGCAAGTGCGGTGCCGTGATCGCCGGCCTCCAAGGCGCGGTTACCGTCGGCCCGGGCGGCATGCACTTCGGCGAGTGCGGCAGGAACCCCCAGATCGTCGTCGAGTGCGGCGCCGAACTTCTCCGTCCAGGTGGTCGGCACCACCGAACCCACCCGCGTTCGGACCCGGTGCAGGAACTCCTCGATGCCGGTGTAGGCCTTGGCCGCGTCCTGCAGGGCAGTCTCTGAGAACTCAAGCATCGAACGGTAGTGGGCACTGCCCAGGTAGTAGCGCAGCTCGGCGGGCCGAACCCGTTGCAGCACAGCAGGAATCGCGAGCACATTGCCGAGCGATTTGCTCATCTTTTCACCACCCATGGTGACCCAACCGTTGTGCAACCAGAAGTTGGCGAAGCCGTCCCCGGCAGCACGAGCCTGGGCGATCTCATTCTCGTGGTGCGGAAACACCAGATCCATACCGCCGCAGTGGATGTCGAATGCCGCCCCGAGGTACTCGTGTGCCATGGCGACACATTCGGAATGCCAACCCGGGCGACCGCGACCCCACGGTGTGGGCCAGGACGGCTCCCCCGGTTTGGCGCCCTTCCACAGCGTGAAGTCACGCTGGTCTCGTTTCCCGGTCCCGGCACCCTCACCCTGGTGGACATCGTCGATCCGGTGGCCGGAAAGTTTTCCGTAGTCACCGAAGCTCAGCACATCGAAGTAGACGTCACCGTCCCCGCTGTAGGCATGCCCGGTATCGACCAGCCGCTCGATGAGTTCGACGATCTGGGTGATGTGTCCGGTCGCGCGAGGTTCTGCCGACGGTGGGAGTACCCCGAGTGCGTCGTAGGCCGCCGCGAAGGCCCGCTCGTGGGTGGCCGCCCACTCCCACCAGGGACGGCCGGCCTCGGCGGCCTTGGTGAGGATCTTGTCGTCGATATCGGTGACATTGCGGATGAACGCCACATCGAAACCTTTGGCCAGCAGCCAGCGTCGCAGCACATCGAAGGCCACCCCGCTGCGAACATGCCCGATATGCGGCAATCCCTGCACCGTGGCGCCGCACAGATAGATCGACGCCTGTCCGGCACGCAGCGGCACGAAATCACGCACAGCACCGGTATAGGTGTCGTGCAGGCGCAGGCCGACGGCTCCGGTGGTCACGTCGTGGCAGCTTACCGGGAAGCCGTGATGACCAGAGCGGTCGCGATGGCGGCCATTCCCTCGCCGCGGCCGGTCAGCCCGAGTCCGTCGGTGGTGGTGGCCGAGACCGACACCGGTGCGCCGAGCAGATCGGTGAGCAGCGATTGGGCCTCGGCTCGGCGCGGTCCAACTTTCGGCCGGTTGGCAATGACCTGAACGGCGGCATTGCCGATCGAGAATTCACTCCGGATGAGCAGATCCCGGACATGGGTGAGCATCTGGGCTCCGGTGACACCGCGCCACTGGGGTTGGTCAACGCCGAACACGCTGCCGAGATCACCGAGGCCCGCCGCCGAAAGCAGTGCGTCGCACAACGCATGGATCGCGACGTCGCCGTCGGAATGACCGGAGCAGCCGTCGGCGTCGTCGAACAGCAGGCCCAGCAGCCAGCATGGCCGGCCGCGTTCGATGGGGTGGACGTCGGTGCCGACGCCGACCCTGGGCAGTGCGGCGCTCATGAGCCCAGCACCGCCCTGGCCAATCGGAGATCGAGTGCGGTGGTGATCTTGAATGCGAGCGCATCACCGGCCACCGTGTGCACGGGAGTCCCGAGATTCTCCACCAGAGATGCGTCATCGGTGCCGACGAAACTTCCGGAATGCTCGTACGCGCGGCGTAGCAGAGCGGTCTCGAATCCCTGCGGGGTCTGCACCGCACGCAACCCGGCCCGCTCAGGAGTTCCGCGAACGACGCCGTTGGCATCGACAGCCTTGATGGTGTCGGCGACCGGCAATACCGGGATCACGGCCCGCATTCCGTCTCGCAGGGCGGCAACCACGCGCCGTATCGACTCGATCGGCGTCAGCGGACGAGCAGCATCGTGAACGAGAATGAACTCCGGATCACCGACGGCCGCCAGAGCACGCCGCACACTCTCATGGCGCTCGCGACCGCCCTCGACAACGGTGGCACGTCCGCCGAGCAGTGCCGCAGTTTCGTCGACCCGATCCGCGGGGGTGGCAACCACCACCCGGTCGATCACACCCGAGGCGAGCAGACCATCGACGGCGTGCTCAAGCATGATCCGCCCACCCAGTTCTACAAACGCTTTAGGCATGCCAGCCCCGAGTCGTTCACCAGAGCCGGCGGCTGTAACGACCGCGACCGTACCGGACACCATGCCCTCAGGTCAGTCAGGAAGCGGCGGCCAGAACCTCATCAAGCATGATCATGGCCCTCGCGTCATCGGTGTTCTCAGCCAGGGCCAGCTCACCGACGAGGATCTGACGTGCCTTGGCAAGCATCCGCTTCTCGCCGGCCGACAGGCCACGCTCTTGATCTCGGCGCCACAGGTCACGAACTACCTCAGCGACCTTATTCACGTCACCAGAGGCAAGCTTCTCGAGATTGGCCTTATAGCGGCGCGACCAGTTGGTCGGCTCCTCGGTGTGCGGAGCACGCAGCACCTGGAAGACCTTGTCGAGGCCCTCCTGGCCGACCACGTCACGCACGCCGACGTACTCGGCGTTGTCTGCGGGCACCCGAACGGTCAGATCACCCTGGGCCACCTTCAGGACGAGGTACTCCTTCGATTCGCCCTTGATGGTCCTGGTTTCGATCGCTTCGATCAATGCAGCACCGTGATGTGGATAGACAACGGTGTCTCCGACCTTGAAAATCATCAGATTCGAGCCCCTTTCACCTCCCAATGTTAGCACGGCACCTGACAGTGTGTTGAACAACGGTGCAGGTCAGGGGCACCGTGGTTGAACAGTGGGGGTTGACAGGTCGGAAAATTCGTGTAGCGCGCGCGGATTCCGCCGCTGTTCGGGGTGCGCCAGCACACTCCGACTCCTCGTCTACCGCCGGGCCCCGCTACCTACTACTGTCAATAGTCGAACCGCGCCGGCTGACATCGTGTCGGCCGCACTTCCCGAGCAGGAGGCCACTGTGAACCGCTGGAAGCACCGCCTCTTCATCGCATCTGCGGGCCTGGCGGCCACCGGCCTGATCCTCACCGGCTGCGGCGCCGGGCAAATCTCGCAGAGCGCTAATCAAGAGTCCGCCGTCAACGGCACCTCTGCCAACGCCAAGAACATCGCACTGCGCAATGTCCACCTGCTCGCGGTGCAGAACGGGGACTATCTGCAACCGGGGCGCACGGTGCCATTGCTGTTTGTGGCGGTCAATGAATCGCCCGATGTCAACGACAGTCTGGTGGCTATCACCTCCGACGTCGGCACCGTGGCCATGACCGGTGACGGTGCGATCCCGGCCGGTGCTGCCTTGGTCGTCGGTCCACCCATGGGGCAAACCCAGGCGATGGGTAGCGCCATGCCGCCCGCAGCCGAGGTGATGCTGAGCAAGCCGATCACCAACGGACTCACGTACAACTTCACCTTCACCTTCGACAAGGCCGGACAGGTCGTCGTGGCGGTGCCGATCTCGGCCGGCGAGACGCCCCGAGAGTAGTCAGCTGCGCGGGGGTGACTGACACTCCGCCGCGCGCATCCGCAGAACTGTCGCACTTGACCGCTAGCGTCAGCGTCGTGGCCAAACCTCGCGCGCAGTATCGCTGCTCGGAATGCCGGCACATCACGGCGAAATGGTTCGGACGCTGCCCCGAGTGCCAGACGTGGGGCACCCTCGACGAGGTCGCCGCTCTGACCACCGTGGGCGGCACCGGGCATCGCAGCACCGTGCCGTCGACACCGGCCGTGCCGCTCACTTCCATAGACCCTGATCACACCCGACACTTCCCCACCGGCGTCAGCGAACTCGACCGAGTGCTCGGTGGTGGTGTGGTGCCAGGCTCGGTGAGCCTGCTGGCCGGGGATCCGGGAGTTGGCAAGTCGACCCTGTTGCTCGAGGTTGCTCATCGCTGGGCGCAGGCGGGGCGGCGCGCCCTCTACGTCTCGGGCGAGGAGTCGGCGGGCCAGATTCGGATGCGCGCCGAGCGCACCGGCAGTAGCCACGACGAGGTGTTCCTGGCCGCCGAGTCCGATATCAACACGGTGCTCGGTCATATCGAGGCCGTGAGTCCCAGCCTGGTGATCGTCGACTCGGTGCAGACCATGAACTCCAGCGACACCGACGGGGTGGTGGGCGGGGTCACCCAGGTACGCGCCGTGACGACGGCGCTGACCGCCGCAGCGAAATCCAGCGGTGTGGCCATGGTTCTCGTCGGGCACGTCACCAAGGACGGCGCGATCGCGGGTCCCCGTTCGCTGGAGCACCTGGTTGACGTGGTACTCCACTTCGAGGGTGACCGCAATACCGCCCTCCGAATGGTCCGCGGAGTCAAGAACCGCTACGGCGCGGCTGACGAGGTCGGCTGTTTTCTGTTGCAGGACAGCGGAATCCAGTGCGTGGCCGATCCATCCGGGTTATTCCTGGATCAGCGACCGGAGCCGGTACCGGGCACCGCGGTAACGGTGACGCTGGACGGCAAGCGTCCCCTGATTGGCGAGATCCAGTCACTGTTGGCCAAGCCGGCAAACCCGGGCGTACCGCGGCGCGCTGCAGTCAGCGGCATCGATCAGGCGCGGGTCGCGATGATCATCGCCGTACTGGAGAAGCGTGCCATGGTGCCGATCGGCGCGATGGATATCTACCTGTCCACCGTGGGCGGTATGCGGATCACCGATCCGTCTGCTGATCTTGCGGTGGCCATGGCGATGGCCTCGGCGTACACCGACAGGCCACTGCCGGCTACGACCGTGGTGATCGGCGAGGTCGGTTTGGCGGGTGACCTTCGCCGAGTGACCGGTATGGATCGCCGGTTGGCCGAGGCCGCCCGACTGGGGTTCACCACCGCGCTCGTGCCGACAGGCTCCGGAACGCCGCCGAAGGGTTTACGGACTCTGGAATCCGCCACGATCAGCGATGCACTGCGTGCCATGGTGTCGCTCACCGAGGCCCGACTGCGGGCCGTGCCGACGGCGGTGAACCGGGACGGTCAGGTCCCTTGAGCTCCGACCACCTGCTAGCGCCGATCAGCCGCCGGGTGCGGGCGCCGCACCGTCCGGCGCGGGCGGCTGCTCCCCGGCGGGCGGACCGGGCTCGGCCGGCGCCGGCGGCGGTGCGTCGGTGAGGATGAACGGCACCGACGCCGACCGCAGATTCCCCAACTGGACAATCAGGTTGTAGGTGCCCGCGCCGATCGGCTCACGCGGCAGCGGGCATTGCGGGGCCGAGCCCATGCCGGTCCAGGTGACCTCAGTGGTCACCTGCTCCCCGGGATTGAACGTTTTCACCAGGGTCTCGTTGGAGGGCGCGCAGTCGAGGTTGGACCACAGCCGGTTGTTATCGAGCGCGTAGACGTAGGCGGCGAGTACCGCGGCTCCGACGTCCCGCTTGCAGGCGACCAAACCGATGTTGGTGACGACCATGGTGAACTTCGGCTGGTCGCCGATGAGGTACTGCGGCGCGTTGGTGATGCCCTTGACCGCCAGCGTCGAGTCGGGGCAGTCATCGCCGGCCTGCAAGATCGGCGGGGGCTCAACGGCCGCGGTGGGCGTCGGAGTAGGGGCTTCGCTGGACTCAGCCGGGGCGACGACGGGGGTCTTGTCCTCTGGTTGCGGAGTTTGGGTGGTCTCCGTCTTTGCGGTCGTGGCCGAGTCTGAACCACCGAACACGGCGAATGCGATTCCGGCGACCAGGGCTATGGCGAGCGCGGCGATACCGAGCGCGAGTCCTCTGCGCCGCCAGTAGACCTGTGGCGGAAGGGGGCCTTGCGGTTCGAGATCCAGCACGTTCTCACCGTAGGGCCAGGTCACTGCGAGCCGTCCGACCCCGCCCGGCGTGTCGCTTTGTTGACCGGGGTTTTGCCGCTATTCGCCTATTTCGCCGAGGTGCTCACGCAGCGTGACCCGGCCGTCGGCGAGGCGGTAGGTCAACCCGACGATGGCCAGCTCACCACGGCCGACCCGGTTGGCAATCTCGATGGAACGAGCCAGCAACTGGGTGCCGGTCTCGATGACGTGGCGGGTTTCAAATTCGTCGACCCTGGTCAATCCCTCACGGCGGCCCAGCATGATCGACGGAGTCACCCGCTCCACGACATCGCGAACGAACCCGCCGGGTACCCGCCCCTCATCGAGGGCGTCGAGGGTCGCCTGCACCGCACCGCAGCTGTCGTGGCCGAGCACAGCAATCAGCGGAACGTCGAGCACGGTCACCGCATATTCGATCGAGCCGAGCACTGCCGAGTCGACGACGTGGCCGGCGGTGCGCACCACGAACATGTCGCCCAGGCCCTGATCGAAGATGATCTCGGCGGCCACCCGACTGTCGGCACACCCGAAGACCACAACAGTCGGCCGCTGCGCGACCGCGAGACTGGCCCGATGCTCGATGCTCTGGCTGGGATGCTCGGGGCGGCCCGCGACGAACCGCTCGTTACCCTGCTTGAGTGCCATCCACGCTGCCGCAGGACTGGTATTCGCCATGCCCTCCATCTTGCACGGCCACCGAAACGTCCGGCCGATGAGCATCCCCGCCGAGGATCTTCTCGAGTGGTACGCACAGGCCAAACGTGAGCTTCCGTGGCGCGCTCCCGGTGTCAGCGCGTGGCAGATCCTGGTCAGCGAGTTCATGCTGCAGCAGACCCCGGTGGCCCGGGTATCGCCGATCTGGGTGGACTGGGTCGCGCGATGGCCGACCCCATCGGCGACGGCGGCGGCCGGCGCCGCTGATGTGCTGCGGGCCTGGGGCAAGCTCGGCTATCCGCGACGGGCCAAAAGACTTCATGAGTGCGCTGTCGTGATCGCCAACGATCACGGCGACGTGGTGCCCGACGACGTGGACGCTCTCCTGGGCCTACCCGGGGTCGGTGCCTACACCGCACGTGCGGTGGCCTGCTTCGCTTACCGCAAGCGGGTACCCGTCGTCGACACCAATGTTCGCCGGGTGGTGGCACGCGCGGTGCAGGGCCGGGCTGACGCGGGAAACCCTTCGACTGTGCGTGATCACGCGGAGGTGGCCGCCCTGTTGCCGAACGATGCACTGGCAGCTGAGTTTTCGGCCGCACTGATGGAGTTGGGCGCGACGGTGTGCACAGCCCGCGCGCCCAAGTGCGGGATTTGTCCGCTCACGGCCTGCGCTTGGCGTGACGCCGGCTATCCGGTGGGCGACGGCCCGTCGCGGCCCGCGCAGCGCTACGCCGGGACCGATCGCCAGGTTCGAGGGAAGTTGCTCGATGTGCTTCGGGCGAGTTCGACGCCGGTGACGCGAGCGCACCTCGACGTGGTCTGGCTAAGCGACACCACGCAGCGCGACCGCGCCCTTGATTCGCTTCTCGTGGACGGACTGGTGGAGCAGACCACAGACGGTCGCTTCGCGCTGGCAGGCGAAGGCGACGATGCGGGCACGTAGTGACCGAGGAGGAGCCGAGCAGACAACACCCGAAGGCGACGATGCGGGCACGTAGTGACCGAGGAGGAGCCGAGCAGACAACACCCGAAGGCGACACAACCGAAGGCGAAGCCGGTTGCCGCCGCGCCGAACGCCTAGCGCGAAGGCAGCGACCCGATGAATGCCTCAACCGCCCGGCGATAGTCCGCCGGTGCGTCATCGTGAACGAGATGGCCCGCACCGGCCACCCGCACATAGGTGGCACGCTCGCCGGCTAACTCCGCCATCGTGGTCATCTGCCCGGGTGGGACAACCGAGTCTCCGGCCTCGATCAGCAACACCGGCGCCTGCACCGCCCGCCACTGCGACCAGTAGTCCCTGGTCCCCCACTCGGCCGCGATCGCGATCCACTGCTCGGGCTTGCCGTGCAACCGCCAGCCGGTCGGGGTTCGGTCGAAGGCCTCCAGAAAGTACCGGCCAGCTATGGGTCCGAATTCAGCGAAAACCGTTTCAGCAGAATCGAATTCCTCGGGTAGTGCGTGCAACCATGGTTCCCATTGCCCAACGGTTCGACCGACGAAATCGGCCGCCATATCCTCAACCACCAACGCGCTCACCAGATCGGGTCGCGCCGCAGCCAAACACCACGAATGCAGCCCACCCATCGAGTGGCCGATCAGTGTCGCGGGCGCCCCAAGTGCGCCGACGGCCACCGCCAGCTCGGCGACAAAGCCCTCCGTACTGATCGGCTCGGCATCGTCGACATCACGCCCGCGATGCCAGGGCGCGTCGTAGGTGTAGACCGAGCCGAGCCGGGTCAACCAGGGCAACTGACGCGACCATGTGCTGCCCCGGCCCATCAACCCGTGGACGAGGACCAGCGGTCGACCGGTACCGCCGTGGTGGGTCAGCGCAGAGCTCACCGTCCCATCTTGGCCCGAGTCGGCCGTTTGGCGGGCGCGGTAGCCTTGGCGACATGACCGTGGTGAAGATCAACGCAATCGAGGTGCCATCGGGTGCCGGCCCTGAGTTGGAGAAACGTTTCTCCAACCGCGCCCATGCGGTCGACGACCAGCCGGGCTTCCTCGGGTTCCAGTTGCTCCGGCCGGTCAAGGGCGACGACCGCTACTTCGTGGTGACCCAGTGGGAGTCCGAAGAGGCCTTCCGGGCCTGGGCCGCGGGTCCGGCGATAGCCGCCCACGCCGGTGAGCGAGCCAACCCGGTATCCACCGGTTCTTCGCTGCTCGAGTTCGAGGTTGTGCTGGACGTTGCCCGGTCCAACGCACAGGGCTAGCGCGCGCCAACCCTTCCGGCGGGCGGTGGCATTAGCCACCACGATCGCAACCGCGGCCGGACTGATGACCGGTTGCGCGTCTCCGAGCGCACCTGCAGCCAACCCCGGTGTACGGATCGAGACGAACACCCCGCAGGGTGTGCGGGCCAAGCAGGTCATGGACATGTTGAACTCTGAATGGCCCATCGGACAGGTCAGCGTCACGACGTTGGCCGCCCCCGACATGGTGGGCCCGATCGAGGCGACCATGGAGTCATTGTGGTGGGACCGCCCCTACACGCTGACGGGGGTGGAAATCGGCGCGGGCTCGGCTCGACTGCATCTGCTCACTTCGTTCGGATCGCGCGAGGACATCGAACTGCGAACCAATGACCAGACCATGGTGAGTCGGATGGTGGTCACCCCCCAGAAGCCGGCGATCAACTCCTGGCACGACATCGACGCCGCCCTGAGTCAAACCGGGGCCCGCTACTCGTATCAGGTCTCCAAGGTCAACGATGGAAACTGCGACAAGATCGCGGGCACCAACACCGCTGAATCCCTGCCCCTCGCTTCGATTTTCAAAACATACGTACTTTTCGCCGTCGAGGACGCTGTGCTGGCCGGAACGCTGCGTTGGAATGACACGCTGACCATCACCACCGAGGCCAAAAAGCTCGGCTCCTCGGGATTCGACAAACTCCCTGCCGGCTCGCAGATCACGGTCCGCCAGGCGGCAGGCAAGATGATCGCCACCAGTGACAATATGGCCACCGACCTTTTGATCGAGCTCCTCGGGACTACAGCCATCGAGCAGGCACTGGTTCGTGCCGGTCACCATGACCCAGCCAGCATGACGCCCTTTCCCACCATGCGTGAACTTTTCTCAGTGGGCTGGGGCAATCCGGACGTCCGCGAGCAGTGGAAGACGGCCACTCCCGCCGACCGGGCGGCGTTGCTGAAAGAAGCCAATTCCCGCCCCTACGAACCCGATCCGCAACGCACCCACGCACCGGGCTCCGCCTACGGCGCCGAGTGGTACGGCAGCGCAGAGGACATCTGCCGCGTGCACGCGCGGCTACAGCACAATGCCGTCGGCCCGGCCGCGCCGGTACGCGCCATCATGTCCGAGATCCCGGGCATCGACCTGAACCGGACCGAGTGGCCCTATATCGGCGCCAAGGCCGGAAACCTGCCGGGGGACCTGACATTCAGCTGGTATGCGATCGACCGCACCGGCCAGGCCTGGGTGGTCAGCTTCCAACTGAACTGGCCGCGCTACCACAGCCCCAATGCCGGTGGCTGGGTGATGACGATCATTAAGCAGGTCTTTGCGATGCTGCCGCACTATCGCTGAGACGACTGCGGGCGGTCACCCGAAGATGACCGCCCGCGTCTCGTCGGTGGGGTTACTCCGTCGTTGCGACAGCCAGGTCCGGCTCGATCACCTCACGCTTGGGTCCACCGCTGAAGGTGAACCTCACATCTTCGCCGACCCCTTCGCCGTCCCAGTTGTCCACATCGACAGTGACCAGCTGGCCCGGTCGTATCTCATCGAACAGAATCTTCTCACTCAACGCGTCCTCGATCTCGCGCTGGATGGTCCGGCGCAGCGGCCGGGCGCCCAGGACCGGGTCGAAGCCACGCCTGGATAGCAGCGACTTGGCCTTGTCGGACAGCTCCATCTCCATGTCCTTGGCCTTGAGTTGGACGGACACCCGGTTCACCATCAGATCGACCATCTGGATGATCTCGTCCTGGGTCAACTGGTGGAAGACGATGATGTCGTCGATGCGGTTGAGGAACTCCGGGCGGAAGTGCTTCTTGAGCTCGTCGTTGACCTTCTGCTTCATCCGCTCGTAGTTATTGTCACCACCACCTTGGGTGAAGCCCAGGCCGACCGCCTTGGAGATATCGGCGGTACCCAGGTTCGAGGTGAAGATCAGCACGGTGTTCTTGAAGTCGACCGTGCGGCCCTGACCGTCGGTAAGGCGGCCGTCCTCGAGCACCTGCAGGAGGGTGTTGTAGATCTCCTGATGCGCCTTCTCGATCTCGTCGAACAGCACCACAGAGAACGGCTTACGGCGCACCTTCTCGGTGAGCTGACCGCCTTCCTCGTAGCCGACGTATCCGGGCGGGGCGCCGAACAGCCGCGACGCGGTGAAGCGGTCGTGGAACTCGCCCATGTCGATCTGGATGAGCGCGTCGGCGTCGCCGAACAGGAACTCCGCCAGCGCCTTGGACAACTCGGTCTTCCCCACACCAGAGGGGCCGGCGAAGATGAACGACCCGGACGGGCGTTTGGGGTCCTTCAGGCCGGCGCGGGTGCGGCGGATCGCCTTGGAGACCGCTTTGACGGCATCTTCCTGGCCGATGATGCGCTTGTGCAGTTCATCCTCCATGCGCAGCAGTCGAGTCGTCTCCTCCTCGGTCAACTTGAAGACCGGAATGCCGGTCCAGTTGCCCAACACCTCGGCGATCTGCTCGTCATCGACCTCGGCCACGACGTCGAGATCCCCTGCGCGCCATTGCTTCTCACGCTCCGCACGCTGAGTTACCAGCTGCTTCTCCCGGTCCCGCAGTGAGGCTGCCTTCTCAAAGTCCTGCGCATCGATCGCGGACTCCTTCTCCCGGCGGGCGTCGGCGATCTTCTCGTCGAACTCGCGCAGGTCCGGCGGAGCAGTCATCCTGCGGATCCGCATCCGGGCACCTGCCTCGTCGATCAGGTCGATCGCCTTATCCGGTAGGAAGCGGTCATTGATGTAGCGGTCGGCCAAAGTGGCAGCCGCAACCACCGCGGAATCGGTGATCGACACCCGGTGATGCGCCTCATAGCGGTCACGCAGGCCCTTGAGGATCTCAATGGTGTGCGCGACCGTCGGCTCGCCAACCTGGACCGGCTGGAAGCGGCGCTCCAGCGCGGCATCCTTTTCGATGTATTTGCGGTACTCGTCGAGCGTGGTCGCGCCGATGGTCTGCAATTCACCGCGTGCCAGCTTCGGCTTCAGGATCGACGCGGCGTCGATCGCGCCCTCGGCGGCGCCGGCACCGACGAGGGTGTGCAACTCGTCGATGAACAAAATGATGTCGCCGCGGGTGTTGATCTCCTTGAGCACCTTCTTGAGGCGTTCCTCGAAGTCGCCGCGGTAACGGCTGCCGGCCACCAGTGATCCGAGATCGAGGGTGTACAGCTGCTTGTCCTTCAGCGTCTCGGGAACCTCGCCGTTGACGATGGCCTGCGCCAGACCCTCGACGACGGCGGTCTTTCCCACACCGGGCTCACCGATCAGTACCGGGTTGTTCTTGGTGCGTCGGCTCAGCACCTGCATGACCCGCTCAATTTCCTTCTCACGGCCGATGACCGGATCCAGCTTGCCCTCCATCGCCGCGGCGGTCAGATTGCGACCGAACTGATCGAGCACCAGCGACGTCGACGGACTGCCGGTCTCACCGCCACGACCGCCGGAACCGGCCTCCGCGGTTTCCTTACCCTGGTAGCCGCTGAGCAGCTGGATGACCTGCTGGCGGACCCGGGTCAGTTCCGCGCCCAACTTGACCAGTACCTGGGCGGCAACACCCTCGCCCTCACGAATGAGACCGAGCAGGATGTGCTCGGTTCCGATGTAGTTGTGGCCGAGTTGCAGCGCCTCGCGCAGGCTGAGTTCGAGCACCTTTTTGGCCCGCGGAGTGAAAGGGATGTGCCCTGACGGCGCCTGCTGGCCCTGGCCGATAATCTCTTCAACTTGGGAGCGGACGCCCTCAAGCGAGATGCCAAGGGACTCAAGCGACTTGGCCGCTACACCCTCACCCTCGTGAATCAGTCCCAGCAGGATGTGCTCGGTACCGATGTAGTTGTGGTTGAGCATCCGGGCTTCTTCTTGCGCCAGGACGACTACCCGCCGCGCACGGTCGGTAAATCTCTCAAACATCGCCTGTACCTGCTCTCCATCAACTGGCGCCACGGTCAGCACCGCGTATCTCTAGCCCACTCTAGTGGGCGGTGCCGGGAGGTGCTCTCCCCTGCTGGCCATACCCCGCAAAGCGACGTACACAGCAGTCCAACGCCCAGGACCGCTGATCTGTTTCCCGAGTACCGTCGGTAGGTTCTTCGCGTCGAGCGAAACAGCTACGACGAGGCCATTACGGACCGTCCAGTCGCCGGGGCCGTAACGGACGGAGTGGGGTCTAAATGGGCGGTCTGAATATGGCTAGGTAGCCGCATGGAAGGCGTCGATGATTTCGGCCGGAATACGCCCGCGGGTAGAAACTTTGTGACCGCTGCGACGGGCCCATTCTCGAATTGCGGCACTCTGTTCGCGATCAATCGAGGCGCGACCGCGTCCCGAGCCACCGGAACGCCCCCGTCGCCGGCCACCCACACGACGTCCGGCCTCGATCCACTGCTTCAGATCTTCGCGGAGTTTCTTCGCATTCTTGGCTGAAAGGTCGATCTCATAGGCGACACCGTCGATCGAGAATTCCATCGTTTCATCGGCAGGTCCGTCACCGTCGAAATCGTCGACGAGAGTGACCGTTACTTTCTTGGCCATGGTTTCCTCGGTCTTTCTGTGAACAGGGTCAAAATACGTTTCTCGACACAATGTGCCATAAAAAGACGCCGAACTACAACAAGAGGGAATCAGGGCAGTTCAGTTACCCTCGCGCCGAACAATCGGGAACAAAACCGTGTCCCGAATTGATAAGCCGGTAAGCACCATCAACAAACGGTCAATACCCATTCCGGTGCCAGTGGTTGGCGGCATCCCGTACTCCATAGCGGCCAGAAAATCCTCATCGATTGCCATCGCCTCATCGTCACCGGCCGCGGCTGCGCGGGCCTGGGCCTCAAATCGTTCCCGCTGGATTATCGGGTCGACGAGTTCGGAATATCCGGTGGCCAACTCGACCCCGCGAACATAAAGGTCCCATTTCTCCGTAACGCCGGCAACGCTGCGGTGCTGGCGCGTCAGCGGTGTCGTCTCGACCGGGAAATCCTTGACGAAAGTCGGCGCCCACAAAGCGGTACCAACTGCGTGCTCCCACAGTTCCTCGATCAGCTTGCCGTGACCGTAGCCGCGACCTGGCGGAATCTCGACGCCAAGCCGCTCGGCAATTGCGAGTAGATATTCCAACGTCGTCTCCGGTGTGATCTCCTCGCCCAGGGCTTCGGACAGCGAAGGATACATTTGCACCGACGGCCATTCTCCGTCCAGATCATAAGTGGTGCCGTCTGGTAATGGCACCTGGCGGGTTCCGATGGCTTCATCAGCCACCTCTTGAATAAGGTCCCGGGTGACGACGGCCGAATCGTCGTAAGTTCCCCAGGCCTGATAAGTCTCCAGCATCGCAAATTCTGGTGAATGCGTCGAATCAGCACCTTCATTCCGGAACACCCGATTGAGTTCAAAGACTTTTTCCAGACCACCGACGACGCACCTCTTGAGGAACAATTCCGGCGCGATTCGCAGGAACAGGTCGGCGTCCAGGGCGTTGGAGTGCGTCACGAACGGCCGCGCCGCTGCACCACCGGCAAGGGTTTGCAGCATCGGGGTCTCCACCTCGAGGAACCCGCGTCGCTCCAGGGAGTTGCGAACTGCACGCACGACTGCGATCCGCTGCCGGGCCACCACTCTGGCCTGGGGACGGACGATCAAATCGACATAGCGCTGCCGGACCCTCGACTCCTCGCTCATCTCCCTGTGGGCGACGGGCAGTGGGCGCAGTGCCTTGGCGGCCATCTGCCAGGCGTCGGCGAGCACGGACAGCTCACCGCGCCGGGAGCTGATCACCTCGCCGCCGATGAAGACGATATCGCCCAGGTCGACGTTGGATTTCCAGGAATCCAACGCGTCCGCGCCAACCCCGGCCAGGCTGATCATCGCCTGCAGCTGGGCGCCATCACCCTCCTGCAGGGTGGCAAAACACAGCTTGCCGGAGTTGCGGGCGAATACCACGCGTCCCGTCACCCCGACACGCAAGCCAGTGGTGGCGTCGGCCGGCAGGTCGGGGTAGGTGGCGCGAATCTCGGCCAGCGAGTGGGTGCGCGGCACGGAAACCGGATAGGGCTCACGGCCCAGGTCCAGCAGATGCTGTCGCTTGTCCTGCCGAATCCGGAACTGCTCCGGAACATCATCGATGGATTGATGTTCGGATTGGCCGGCCTCCGGTGTTTCCGCTTCACTCACGGCGTGCCAGCTTAAACGCCCGGTTCGCGGGCCGGTTTCAGGCGTCCGCGCTGGGCATCCTGGTTTCGCTCATAGACCATGCGCAGCCCGTCAAGCGTGAGGTGCTTGTCGTAGTGATCAACGGTGTGCAATTCGGGCAGCATCAGCGGAGCAGTGTGCCCCGTCGCCACGACTGTGACATCGGTTCCGGCGAATCCCTCGACATCTTCTCGAATCCGCGAGACCAAGCCGTCGACAAGCCCGGCGAACCCGAAAACTGCACCGGATTGCATGCATTCCACGGTGTTCTTGCCGAGAACCGACCGGGGTCTGGTGAGCTCCACCCGGCGCAGAGCCGCCGAGCGGGCGGCCGCGGCGTCAGAAGACAGCTGGACACCCGGAGCAATTGCACCGCCCAGGAACTCGCCCTTCGCTGAGACGACATCCACACAGATCGACGAGCCGAAGTCAACAACGATCGCCGCCGACTTGAATTTGGCATGAGCCGCAAGACAATTCACGATGCGGTCAGCACCGACCTCCTTAGGATTGTCGACCAGAAGCGGGATTCCGGTTCTAATGCCCGGCTCGATCAGCACGTGCGGAACGCCCGACCAGTACTGATCCAGCATCCCGCGCACCTCGTGCAACACCGAGGGCACGGTCGACAGTCCGGTCACACCGGTGAGGCGTTCGGACTCGTCGCCGATCAGTCCCTCGATGGTCAACGCAAGTTCGTCGGATGTGACCTCAGGCTCGGTGCGGACGCGCCACTTATGCAGCACTTCCGCATGATCACCTGCACCGGAGATCAAACCCAACACGGTGTGGGTGTTGCGGACATCGATGGCGAGCAGCACGGCTAACGCACCGCGGCTTGTGACCTGAACATCAGTTCCTCCAAGTGATCTCGTGGTCATCGGCGCTTCCCGGCTCAGGTGGGAACTCTCCGCCGAGCAGATCGATTCCGATATTGTCCAACAACCGGGTTGCGCCCAGCCGAGCAGCGAGAAGGAGCCGGGCCGGACCGAATTCCGGTGCGGCTTCAAGAGCAGGCCCTCGCAATTCCAGGTACTCGGTCTGTAACGAGGGCACTTCGTCGAGGACCGCGCGCGCGGCATCAATTACGGCAGCGACACCGCCGGAAGTCGCGTACGTTCCGGCCAACAGGGCAGAAGACAGTGCGCTAGCCAACTCACGCTGCTCGGCTGTGAGATATCGATTCCGCGACGACATCGCCAATCCATCCGATTCGCGCACGGTCGGCACACCGACGATTCGTACGTCGACATTGAGATCGGCGACCATCTGCCGAATCAGCACTAGCTGTTGGTAGTCCTTCTCACCGAAGAATGCACGGTCTGGCCGTACGATCTGCAGCAGCTTCAGAACGACAGTCAGCATCCCCGCGAAATGCGTTGGGCGCGAGATAGCTTCGAGATCGGCGCCCAACGGTCCAGGATGCACGGTGGATCGCGGACCTTCGGGGTACATCGCGGATACGGTCGGCGTGAAGGCGATCTCGACACCTTCGCCTGTCAGCAATTCCAGATCCGCATCGAGCATCCGAGGGTAGGCGTCGAGATCCTCCCCCGTACCGAACTGCAACGGATTGACGAAGATCGATACCACCACGACCGCACCCGGTATCCGCTTGGCCGCACGGATCAACGCCGAGTGGCCCTCGTGCAGGGCACCCATGGTGGGCACCAGCATCACCCGTCGACCGGTGTGACGCAGAGCCCGGGACACCTCCGACACCGCATGCGGTGTGAGGTAGGTGTTCAACTCTCCGGCGCTGAACTTCGCGGGTCTAGTAGTCATCGGTGCGGACCTGCCGGACGGGACCATTCAATCAACACGTCAAAAACCTCATCGGGGGCATGCGCCCGCTGTGCGGTTCGCAGTGAATCGGCGCAATACGCTAGGGCCAGTTCAGGATTGACGTCATCCAGGGCAGCAAGATGGGCGATGACTGCGGCGGCATCCCCTCGGGCGACGGGTCCGGTGAGCGCTGCCTGACCACGCCGCAGGGTATTCTCCAGTGCGGCGCGCGCAAGCGGGCCGATGATCCTTTCGGCCAGCCCACCCGGGGCATCGCCGACGAGTTCCTGCCCCAGCAGTCCCTGTCCGGAGAGAGCGGCCCGCAGTGCCATTACCGCATCAGCAATGAGGGTGACAACGTGATTACTGCCGTGTGCCAACGCCGCGTGGTACAACGTGCGAGCCTCCTCGCGAACGCCGAACGGCTCACCGCCGATCTCCAGCACCAGCGACTGGGCGATGGCGTATCCGATCTCGTCGGCCGCGGTGATCCCGAAGCATGTCTCGGCCAGTCGGGCAACATCTTCATCGGCACCGGTGAACGTCATCGCCGGGTGAACGGCAAGCGGAATGCAGCCATGGGCGGTCAAAGGTGCCAACAGCGCCACGCCGTTGGCACCTGAGGTATGGGCCACGATGGTGCCTCGGCGAACCGCTCCGATCGCGGCAAGGCCGTTGACCAGTCCGGGCAACTCGGAATCTGGAACGGTCAGCAGCAACAGTTCGGCCCGGTCGGCAACATCGGGCACCGCCAGCACCGGAGTATCGGGTAGCCGCCGCTCCGCGAGACGTCGCGACGCACTGGAAATGGCGCTGCAGGCCACCACCACGTGGTCAGCACGTTCCAGCGCCACCCCCAACGCGGTGCCGACCCGACCCGCCGAGATGACGCCCACCTTGAGTCGCGCCGGGCGCAATCCGTTGGGGGTCCCCATCTAACCCTCGCTGACGTCGAAGAAATATGCGTTCCGGGCCCAGCCTTCAGGTATCGGACAGTCGGTGCGAGTCTAGTGGCCGGCTCAGTCCTTGCGGCGCCGACGCCCGCCGCCGCCGCCCGTGCCGTCGACCTGCAGGCGCGACATCAGATCAGCGACCGAGTGGCCACCGGTGTGCTGGCCTTGCGCTTCGTCGGCTTGGTCTTCAGCGGCGGATTCGGGACTTGTCGGGGCCTTGCCCTCCTCGGCCGACCAATGCCGACCGCGACGAACCTCGGGCGGGCGCCACGGCGCTTCGGGCTGCTGAGGGGCCACCGGTGGAGGCGGCGGATCGGGGTAGACAACGGGCGGCTCAGGGCGCACGGGTCGCTCAGCGGGGACCGGTTGCGGCGGAAGCGGAAAGCCGGCGGCCGGCCGCCGATGCGAGCCGCGGTAGTCCTGAGGCTGCGACACCGGAGGCGGCGGCGGTGCCAACGGCTCCTCGGGAACATCGATGATCGGACTCTCAAGTGCCGCGGTGGTAGTTCCCTCGTCGAGCAGAGTGTCGTCATCGACGGCGACCGGGGTGATCCGGCTGCTCTCCACCCGCCCCGGCGGGGCGGGCATGGCGACCACAACCCGCTCGGATCCCAACGCCGGTCGCTCACCCAGGTCGGTGCCCAGCATCACCTCGAGGTTGGAACGCAAAGACGCAAGTTCGGCCCGGAGTGCGGCCATCTCATCGGCGGCCTGCGAGCGTAGTTCTCTCGCGAGCTGGCGACGCAGGTGCGCCTCTACAGCGAGCTCATACTCGCGGCGGGCGGAAACCTCCCGGTCCAATTGAAGGTCGTAGACGAACTTCATATCCCGCGCACGGGCCTGGTCGAGTTCACTCTGACGGCGGTAGCTCACCGAGACGAAGGCCGCCACCACCGCGGCCCACAATGACAGGATCACCGCTAGCCGCAGCAAATCCACCCGGTTGGTGAACACCAGGGTCGAACTCGCCAGGATGGCCAAAACAAGCAGCGCCGTCACGAGCAGCCAACCTGGCCTGCGGCCGCTGCGCCTGCTTCTGGCGCCGCGGGACGGAACGGTCATGGGCTGACTGTACCGCGTCGAAAGTGGTTGCCAGCCGTCACAAGCTGCGGCGATTCGCCTTCAGCTGTTGCAGCCGGGGACCTAATCGGAGACCGGATCCTCGGCGCCAGTCGGCTCATCAGGAGACCTGCAACAGTGCTGCAGCCACAGCGCGGCGACGACGAGCGCGAACGCACTGAGGGCCGCGACGACGACGCCGGGTGTGTCCGCCGCGGCCGTCCGCAGTTCCCAACGCCGGGGCACGACATAGGCCAACACCCCCGCCCACCAGCCGAACATCACCGCACCCACCCAGGCCGATGCCTTGGCGATCGCGACAGTGCGCGCGACTGCCAGCGGATGCAAACGTCCGGCTCCGACGCCGATGCGGCCCTCGCGGATTCGCCCGCGCACCGAAACCGCCCACACAGCCTCACCCGCGGCCACCGCCAGCAGCGAAAGACCGGTCCACAACGTGACCGCCGGGAAGTACCGATACAACGCGTGAATCACCAGATAGCCGAATACCGCGGCGGCGGCGGCCGCCGCGGACAGATCGCGATAACGCGTCGGTCCCATCAGTGCCGCGAGCGCTTGAACGTCAGCGTCAATGCCGTCGGCCGTACGCCGTCGCGCTCGGCCGGCTCTAACTGATTCAGCAACTCCTGCACCGGCTTAGGCTGCCCCGCGACGGTCAGTTGAGCGGCCGGATCGACGGCAAGCCATGGCAGCAACACGAAAACCCGCTCGTGTGCAAACGGGTGCGGCAGCGTGAGTTCAGCATCATGGCTGAATATCTCTTCGCCCGATATCCCGCCGCCCGATATCCCGCCGCCCGGTAGCGGTACGCCGAAGCAACAGATCAGGTCGACATCAAGAGTGCGCGGTCCCCACTTCTTGGTACGCACCCGCTCATTGTCGAGTTCAAGCGCTTGAGCGCGCCGCAACCAGCCGTGTGCATCCAGCCGGTCGTCGTCAGCGATGACGACGGCATTGAGAAAGGCGGGCTGCGAAACACCACCCCAGGCATCCGTCTCATAGACCGGTGACACCGCTTTCACCGAATCCCCCAGGCCGTCGACGGCAGCCTGCAATCGAGCCAGGCGATCACCCAGGTTGGATCCGATCGACAGCACGACCCGACTCATGGCGCGCCGCGCCCACCCCGCCGGGATCGGCGGGCGACCACGGCCACGTCGGCGAACGTCAGCGGAATCGGAGCCTGGGGTTTGTGCACAACCACCTCAGCGGCATGCACCCGTTGGTCGGTCATCACCCCGTCGGCGATCTCCGCGGCGACCGTCTCGATGAGATTGCGCGCGGGCCCGCCGATGATGTCCGCGGCCCGCTGCGCCAGCACGCCGTAGTCAAAGGTGTCGCTGAGATCGTCGCTGGCGGCGGCATCGGCTAGGTCGATCCAGACGGTGATGTCCACGACGAAGTCCTGTCCGTCGCGCCGCTCATGGTCGAAGACGCCGTGGTTTCCCCGGACGGCCAGCCCGCGCAACTCGATACGGTCAGTCATCAGTGCCCTCCGAGTCGGTCTGCCAGGCATCAATCACCTTCAGGGCGTCGATGCTGGCGCGGACGTCATGCACGCGAACCCCCCATGCTCCGTGTAGCCCGGCCAGTGCGGAGATCAGCGCGGTGGCGGTCTCGCGCCCGTCCGGCGGTCGCGGTGTGCCATCGGGCGCGGCCAACAGGGTGCCGAGAAAGCGCTTGCGCGATGCCCCGACGAGCACCGGAATACCGGTCGCGACCAACTCGGGCAGGGCGCGTAACAACGCCCAATTGTGTTGTGCAGTCTTGGCAAACCCCAGGCCCGGATCGATGATCAGCTTGTCGTGATCGATACCGACGGCCAGCGCGGCATCAACTCCGGCGAGAAGTTCGTCACGAACCTCGGCCACTACATCACGGTAGTGAGGCGCATCGTGCGGTTGAGCCTGCTGAACCGATCGCCAGTGCATCAGCACCCACGGCACGGCCGCCTCGGCGACCAGTGACGCCATATCTGGATCGACGCGGCCACCGCTGACATCGTTGACGATGCTGGCTCCGCTTTCCAGCGCGGCCCGCGCCACCACGGAATGCATAGTGTCGATACTGACGGTGATTCCCTGTGCCGCAATCTCTTTCACGACTGGAAGAATCCGCGCCGTCTCTACGGCGGGGTCGATGCGGACGGCACCGGGCCGGGTGGACTCACCACCGACGTCGATGATATCCGCCCCCTCGGCGGTCAGGGCGAGTGCGTGCTGCACGGCCCGGGTGGGATCGAGGTAGCGCCCGCCGTCAGAAAAAGAGTCGTCGGTGACGTTGACGATCCCCATCACCTGCACCCGGGTCGGCCTCACTTGCGAAGAATCAGGCCCAGTGCCTCGGATCGCGATGCGTCGTCGGTCTTGAACTGTCCGCGCACCGCCGATGTCATGGTGATCGAGCCGGCTTTGCGCACCCCCCGCATCGCCATGCACAGATGCTCGGCTTCGATGACGACGATGACACCACGTGGCTTGAGTTTGCGAACCAGGGCATCAGCGATTTGGGCAGTCAGACGCTCCTGAATCTGCGGACGTTTGGCATACAGGTCGACGACCCGGGCCAGCTTCGATAGCCCGGTCACCCGGCCGTCGTTTCCAGGGATGTAGCCGACATGGGCCATTCCGTGGAAGGCCACCAGATGATGCTCACAAGTGGAGTACAGCGGGATTTTCGTGACCAGCACCAGCTCGTCATGATCCTCGTCGAATGTGGTGTCCAGCACGGTATCCGGGTCGGTATACAACCCGGCGAACATCTCCCGATAGGCGCGTGCGACCCGCGCCGGGGTGTCCCGTAGCCCTTGGCGGTCTGGATTCTCACCGACCGCCAGCAGCAGTTCGCGGACCGCAGCTTCAGCGCGGGCCTGGTCGAACTCAGTGATGTCGAGCGTGATGGAATCGCGCTTCGTCATGGACGCTCCGTCCGTTATTCAGCTGTGGGCCGGTAGGTGGAATCCTCAGCAGGCTCACCCTGGGGAGCCGCGCCCGGTCCGGAATGAGTCGGGTGAGGTTGATGTTGCGGATACGGCTGCCCCTGATGCTGCTGAGGGGTTCCCCACCCGGGCGGCGGCGGGTACCAGTAACCCTGCTGCTGTTGCGGCGGCGGCCACCCGGGTGCCTGCCAACCGGACGGGGCACCGTAATTGGGTTGGGATGGATTGGGTTGGGATGGATTGGGTTGGGATGGATTGGGTCGGGTTGGATTGGGTCGGGTTGGACCGTTCTGCGCGTGGTAGCGACCCGTCGGGTCCGCACCGTTACCGTTGACGTCAGGACCCTGCTGGGCGTGCGCGGCGCTTGCTGCGGCGATCGCCTTCTTGAACGCCGGCTCCGGTATCGGCTGCGGCCACGGCTCACCGCGTTCGATGGCAAGCTCCCCCGGTGTCTTGATGGGTGGCTTGTCCGACGGGATACGTCCGCCGAAGTCGTCGAACACCGTCAGGCGAGGCCGTTTCTGGATACCGGCGAAAATGACCTCCAGTTCGACGCGGTGCAACGTCTCCTTCTCCAGAAGTTCGGCCGCCAGCACGTCGAGCACATCACGGTGTTCGGTCAGGATCGCCCACGCCTCGTCATGCGCGGCTTCGATGAGCTTACGCACTTCGTCGTCGATATCGCGGGCCACCTCGTGGCTGTAGTCGGCCTGGTTACCCATGGTGCGGCCCAGGAACGGGTCGCCATGCTCGGTGCCGTAGCGGACCGCGCCGAGCTTGGAGCTCATGCCGTACTCAGTCACCATCGCGCGGGCAATCTTGGTGGCCTGTTCGATATCGGAGACCGCACCGGTGGTCGGCTCCCGGAACACCAACTCCTCGGCGGCGCGCCCGCCCATGGCGAACACCAGGCGGGCGATCATCTCCGAGCGGGTCATCAGGCCCTTGTCGTCCTCGGGCACGCTCACCGCGTGTCCACCGGTACGGCCACGGGCCAGAATTGTCACTTTGTAGATCGGCTCGATGTCGGTCATCGCCCACGCGGCCAGGGTGTGCCCGCCCTCGTGGTACGCGGTAATCTTCTTCTCGGTCTCGCTGATGATCCGGCCCTTGCGCCGCGGGCCGCCGATCACCCGATCGACGGCTTCTTCCAGTGCGGCCCCGGTGATGACGGTCCCGTTCTCGCGGGCGGTAAGCAACGCAGCCTCGTTGATCACGTTGGCCAGATCCGCACCGGACATACCTACGGTGCGCTTGGCCAGACCGTCGAGGTCCGCCCCCGGAGCCAGCGGCTTGCCCTGCGAGTGCACCCGCAGCACCGCCTTGCGGCCGGCCAGGTCCGGGGAGGAAACCGGGATCTGCCGATCGAAACGGCCCGGTCGCAACAGAGCAGGATCGAGAATGTCGGGCCGGTTGGTGGCGGCGATGAGGATCACGCCTTGGCGCTCACCGAACCCGTCCATCTCAACGAGTAGCTGATTGAGGGTCTGCTCGCGCTCGTCGTGGCCTCCGCCCAGCCCGGCGCCGCGCTGGCGGCCTACCGCGTCGATCTCGTCGACGAAGATGATGGACGGCGAGTTCTGCTTGGCCTGTTCGAAAAGGTCGCGGACCCGGGAAGCGCCGACACCGACGAACATCTCGACGAAGTCCGAACCGGAGATCGTGAAGAACGGCACCCCGGCCTCGCCCGCAACAGCCCGCGCTAACAACGTCTTGCCGGTGCCCGGCGGGCCATAAAGCAGTACGCCCTTGGGGATCTTTGCTCCGACAGCCTGGTAGCGGGCCGGGTTCTGCAGGAAGTCCTTGATCTCGTAGAGCTCCTCGACGGCCTCGTCGGCCCCGGCGACGTCGGCGAAGGTGGTCGTCGGCATGTCTTTGGTCAGCAGCTTGGCCTTGGACTTGCCGAACCCGAAGCCCATCCGGCCACCGGTCTGCATGCGGGAGAACAGCACGAACAGCCCGACGAGCATGAGCAGGGGCAGCATGTACACCAGCAGCGAACCCAACAGGCTGGGCTGATTGACCGCGGTGTTGGTCTTGATGCCCTTGTTGGTCAGCGCCTCGAACAGCGGCACCGCGTATCCGGTCGGGTACTTGGCGATCACCTTGGTGGAATTGGCGGTTTCCTTGCCGGCGTTCTTCAGCTCCAGCCGGACCTGCTGTTCCTTGTCGTCAATCTGGGCCGTCTTGACGTTGTCGGCGTTGATTTGCGACACCGCGACGGAAGTGTCGATGGGCTTGAAGCCGCGGGTGTCGTCACTGAAGTAGAGGAACAACCAGCCCAGCAGCAGCACCGCGGCGATCACGGTCAGCGTGCGGATAACATTTTTCCGGTTCATCAAGCGTCGGCCCCGGGGGCCTCGTCCTTCCGATGTGCTCTGCGGGGGAATGTTTTAGGCTACCGCTACCCCAACGTCGGACAGCGCCCCGAGGGTTTCCGTCACCGATTGGTTCCCAATTCGGGATCCCTGACAGGCCCATGCCGGCCTCGGACCGCGCTGTGCTTGGCTGGGTCGGTGGTTACACCGATCGAACGGTTAGTCGACGTCAACGGGGTCCGGTTGCGGATTCTCGAGGCCGGTCCCCCGGCCGGGCCGACGGTGATCCTGACCCACGGATTCCCCGAGTTGGCCTACTCCTGGCGTCATCAGATCCCCGCCCTGGCCGCGGCCGGCTACCGGGTGATCGCCCCCGATCAACGCGGCTATGGGGGCTCAACGCGCCCCAAAGCCATCGAGGCCTATGACATCGCTGCGCTGACCGGCGATGTGGTCGGCCTACTCGACTACGCCGGGGCCGAACGCGGCGCGCTGATCGGACACGACTGGGGCGCGGTGGTGGCATGGAGCACCCCGCTGCTGCACCCCGACCGGGTCGCCGCCGTGGCGGGCCTGAGCGTGCCGCCGGTACCGCGGCCCCTGACACCGGTGACCGAGGCGTTGCGCAGGATCTTCGGTGACAATTTCTTCTACATGCTGTATTTCCAGCAACCGGGGGTGGCCGACGCCGAGATGGACGCAGATCCACGTCGCAGTTTGCGGCGGATGCTCGGCGGGATGCGGGCATCGCAGGATGAAACAGCCGCGCTGCGGATGCTGACACCAGGACCTGAGGGATTCATCGCCCGGTTACCCGAGCCGGACCGGCTGCCGGACTGGCTGGCCGCCGCTGAACTCGACCACTACGTCGCCGAGTTCAGCCGCACCGGCTTCACCGGGGCGCTGAACTGGTATCGCAACTACGAACGCAACTGGGACATCACCGCCCATCCGGCCGCTGAGACCATCGGCGTTCCTTCGCTTTTCGTGGGCGGGACCGATGACCCGGTGCTCGCCTTCACTAAAACCACCCGTGCCCGCGAGGTCGCCATCGGTCCCTACCGGCAGATCATGCTGGACGGCGCCGGACACTGGATTCAACAGGAGCGACCGGATGAGATCACCGCTGAACTCCTGAGGTTCCTGTCAGAAGTGCAGTGGACGTGAATTCGCCGGCAGCGAACGGGGTCCGCAGGCGCGCTACGGTGAATCATGATCAATGCCGCCAACCCTCGCCGCGTCGTGACAGTCATGGTCGCAAGTGCCGCGGCGGTACTGACCGCCGCCACCCTGGCCGGGTGTGACGCTAAAGCCGGACCGGTTGCGGCGAGCCCACGGCAGGTGACCGTCATCGGCTCCGGGCAGGTACAGGGGGCACCTGACACGGTGACCGCGGACGTGGGAATCGAAGCGGTGGCCCCAGATGCAACGTCGGCGATGAATCAGACCAGCGACCGCCAGCAGGCCGTCATCGGTGCCCTGACCGCCGGCGGGATCGACGCCAAAGACATCAGCACCACGACGGTGAGCCTGCAACCGCAGTACGGCGAGAATTCCGTAATCACCGGATACCGGGCGGGCAACTCGATTCAGGTGAAGATCCGCAAACTCGAGGCCGCCTCGGGTGCGCTGGCCACCATCATCAGCACCGGGGGTAACACCACCCGGATCAACTCGGTCAACTTCTCCATCGACGATGATTCGCAACTGGTGCGCGATGCCCGCGCCCGGGCCTTCGATGACGCCAAGAACCGGGCACAGCAGTACGCCGAATTGTCGGGCCTCTCGCTTGGCAAGGTCATCTCGATCTCGGAAGCACCCGGCGGCATCTCACCCCAACCGGTCCCGATGCCGATGCCGCGTAGTGACGCGATGGCCGCCGCGGTGCCACTTGCACCCGGCGAGCAGACCGTCAGCTTCTCGGTTAGCGCGGTCTGGGAGTTGACCTGATCCCCTACCGCGGAAGGTGAATTCGCTAGTTTTGATAGACCTTAGTGCTGATAGATCTTCGGATCCAACGTCCCGATGTAGGGCAGGTCACGATAACGCTCGGCGTAGTCCAAGCCGTAACCGACGACGAACTCGTTGGGGATGTCGAAACCGACATAGCCAATGTCTAGTTCGCGACGCACGGCATCGGGCTTGCGCAGCAAGGTGCACACCCGTAGCGACCGGGGATGGCGGGTCGCCAGGTTCCGCAGCAGCCAGGACAACGTCAGGCCGGAGTCGACGATGTCCTCCACGATCAGCACATCGCGCTCGGCGATATCGCGATCCAGATCCTTGAGGATGCGCACCACCCCCGAGGACGACGTCGACGAGCCGTAGGAGCTGACCGCCATGAACTCCAGCTGGGTGGGCAGCGGGATTGCGCGCGCCAGGTCGGTGACGAACATGACCGCCCCCTTGAGGACGGTCACCAGCAGTAGATCCTGACCGGCCAGCGCATCGGCATAGTCGCGACCCAATTCGGTGCCGAGTTCGACGGTACGGGCCTGAATCTGCGCTTCAGACACCAAGACGGACTTGATGTCGCCGGCATACAGCTCATGCGCTGTCACGGCCTCAGCGTGCCATGCCATACCCGAATAGGAACAATCAGACCGGTTTGCGGCTCAATGTCAGCGCCAGACCGCGACGTTCGGCGAACAGCCTCGTGTACGGAACCTCGGAGCCGACCGCCACCCCGCCCTGTCCCCGCCAGGCGCTCACCAACGCATCGACTGCCCGAATCTGGGTATCGGTCAGCCCGCTGGCGCCACCGGTAAGCAGCCAGGCCCGGATCACCCGACGGCGCACCGCGGCGGGCAGATCCCTGATCGCGGCGACCTCCAGACCGTCACCGGACACCGCCCCAACCACATCGTGGCCGGCGAGTGAATCGAGTGCGTCGGTGTCTTCCCGCAGCGCCGAGGCGGTGCGGGCCAGTGCCTCAGCCACCCCGCCGCCCAGCACCTGCTCCAGCAGTGGCAGCACCTCGGTGCGCAATCGCACCCGGGTGAAGCGGGGGTCGCTGTTGTGCGGATCGTCCCAGACCGCGAGACCGAGTTCCGCACAGGCGGCGTGGGTGAGGCCGCGCCTCATGCCGAGCAACGGCCGGTACCACGGCGGATCGCAGGGCCGCATCCCGGCGATCGAGCGGGCACCCGAGCCTCGCCCGAGACCCAGCAACACGGTCTCGGCCTGGTCGTCGAGGGTGTGGCCGAGCAGCACCGGCGCGCCTTGCCGGGCTGCATCGAGAGCGGCGTAGCGGGCGGTTCGCGCGGCCGCCTCCGGCCCGCCGGTGTCTCCGACCTGCACGCGCAGGACCCGGGCCCCTACGCACCCGAGGTCCATGGCCTGCTGTCGAGCGGTCAGGGCAATAACTTCGGAGTCCGGTTGCAGTCCGTGGTCGACGATCAGTGCGGTCGTGGGCCGTGTCGCGGCGGCGGCGGCGGTCAACGCCAGTGAGTCGGGCCCGCCGGATAGCGCCACGCACCACGACTGCGCATCAGCGAGCCAGTTCGCGGCGAAGTCGGCCAGCGCGGTGCGCAGCCCGGCTACAGCACTCTGTCGATCCACCGCTGGGGGTTTTCGATCTCGTCGGGCAACGGCAGGGTGTCGGGGCCAGTCCACACCGCATTGAAGCGCGTCATCCCGACCCGGTCCACCACGTGGTCGACGAATGCCTTGCCGCGGGTGTACTGACTCAACTTCGCGTCCACCCCGAGCAGGGCGCGCAGCAGCCGTTGCAGGGGCGGCTGTCTACGTTGCCTGCGTTCATCGAAGCGAATCCGGATGAGGTGGACTGAGGGCACCACCGCGGGACCGACGGCATCCATCACATGGTCGGCGTGGCCTTCGAGCAGGGTGCCGAGAACAAGGAGCCGATCGAGCGCCTCTCGCTGCGGTTCGGACTGCACCGCGCGCAACAGTCCGAGCACCCCGGCGCTGCCGGGATCCGGTTCACCCAGCGGCACCGTGCGGCGTTGTTTGACGAACTCCGCAAGGCGCCCGACCACCTTGCCGAAGTCATCTCCACGATCCGCGGTGAGCACTTCCAACGAGCGTGACATGTGTTGGGCCAGCCACGGATTGGCGGTGAACTGAACGCGGTGCGTGACCTCGTGCAGGCATACCCACATCCGGAAATCCTTCGGCACCAACCGTAATTGACGTTCGACGGAGATCACATTCGGATAGACCAGAAGCAGACAGCCGCCGCCATCAGCGGCGAAGGGGTCGTACTGACCGAGGATGCCGGAGGAGACGAACGCGAGCACCGCTCCGGTTTGAGCGCCGGCGATACGGCCGGAGATAGTATGGCTCGGGGTGTGGGAGCCACCGGTCATCACCCGCATGGAATCCGATGCCGCTCGAATCCACTCCTCCCGGTTGACGATTCGGGCCTCGGGTACCGGGCGGTCACTGAAAAGTCCGGTGACGTCACGGACGGGCCCCTCTGCGATGCGAGAGGATTCAGCGAGTTGATCGATGGCCTGCCGGCGGGTGTAGTCGGTGGCGGGCGGGCCCGGCCGGAGCAGCCGTGCCCCGACCGTGCCGGCGAACTTCCAGTCGACCGCTTTGCCGATGGACGGTGCTTGCACGGAAGGCTTCGTCACGAGCCACAGCCACAGGTGCGCAGCGTCGCGGCCAGCGCATCAATGGCGGTTCGTCCCTCTATCCCGGCATTGTTGGAGATGAATGCGAAAGTCAACACCCGACCACTGGCATCGGTGACAATCCCGGCCAGGGAATTGGTCTCGGTCAGCGACCCGGTCTTGGCGCGCAGCCAACCGGCCGGGGATTTCGACTGATCGCCGTCGACAAATCGGTTGGACAGTGTGCCGCTACCACCGGCGATGGGCAGCAGATCCACCATCGGCCGCAGCGAAGGCTGATCAGGTCCGGCAGCGGCATTGACCACCTCGTCGAGGGTCTTCGACGTCAGCAGATCAGCCACCGACAGCCCACTGGAATCGACTAGCGCCGCACCTGTCACGTCGATATTGGCCGACGCCAGCTTGCTGAGAACCGCGTCGACACCGCCGGCGAAGCTCATCGGTCGGCCAGTCGCTTTAGCCACCTCACGAGCGATGGTCTCGGCCATCACGTTGTCGGAGGTACTCATCATCTGAAGCAACCGATCCATCAGCGGGGCGGACTGCACCGAGGCCAACTGCCGACCGCCGGCCGGGCCGGGAGCGAAGGTGACCCTGGCCGGGTTGATGCCGAGGGCAGTCGCGAGCGCCCGGCCGGAATCAAGCGCGGGGGTCGGCGAGCGCCGGGACTCCACCGTGGTGGGTTGGATCCGCCCGGCATCGAGCATCACCGACTGGATCGGCGCGATGTCGCCGCCACCGATATCAGCCGGGTCCCAACCGGGAGCCATATCGGGGCCGGTGAACAACGAGGTGTCGACCTGCACCGCGGTGGCCGTGATACCGCTCTTGCGCACTTGATCGGCGAGGTCGGAGATCCGGGCGGCGCCGCGATACCAGGTGTCCTCACCCGGCGGTGCTGCCGACAGCGTCGGGTCTCCCCCGCCGACGAGCACCACCACACCCGGCATCCGGGTCTGGTCGGCGGCCTGAACCGTCGTTGTGACCCTGGCGTTGCGATCCAACGTGAGCAAGGCAGCGCCCGCGGTGAGGACCTTGTTGGTCGATGCCGGACGCATCGGTGCGTCGGCGCGCTGTTCCCAAATCTGCTGTCCGGTCTTGGCATCGGTGATGCGGCCGCTGAGGTTGCCCAGATTGGGGTTGGCGACGGCCGGTGCCAGCACCGCAGTGATCGCGGCGGTGGTCGGGATAGCCGCCGAGTCGGACAGGGCAACCACCGCCGGGTTGGCGCTGGCCGGCTCCCGCGGCGGCGGGGTCTGGGCGTCGCTCTTGCCTCCTGCGGTCAGCAGGGCCGCCGTCGCGACGACTACGGCGACAAGTGCGATCACCGCGGCCGCAAGCACCATATGAGTGCGGCGCGCAGGGGTGCGAACCATGACTCTCCTGACTGCCTCGCGTCCCATTGTGCCCAACGGGCCGGTACCCAAGGGTATCGCTCCGATAAGGTAACCTCCCGTCGCCATCGGGCGACCGGACCGGCAAGAAGGAGTCGCGCGGTGCAGTTCGATGTCACGATCGAGATCCCGAAAGGCCAGCGCAACAAGTACGAGATCGACCACGAGACTGGCCGGGTTCGGCTGGACCGCTACCTGTACACCCCGATGGGGTATCCGGCCGACTACGGGTTCATCGAGGACACCCTGGGCGAGGACGGCGACCCGCTGGACGCGATGGTGCTACTGCCCCAGTCGGTGTTTCCCGGTGTGGTCATCGAGGTCAGGCCGGTCGCGATGTTCCAGATGGTGGACGAGGCAGGTGGCGACGACAAGGTGCTGTGCGTACCGGCCGGCGATCCGCGCTGGGACCACATCAACGATCTCGGCGACGTGCCTGCGTTCGAACTCGAGGCGATCAAGCACTTCTTCGTCCACTACAAGGATCTCGAGCCGGGCAAATACGTGAAGGCCGCAGACTTCGTCGGCCGCGCCGAGGCCGAGGCCGAAGTGGAACGATCAAGGGCCCGCTTCGCCGCCGAGGGCCACTGAAGCTCTGGCACCGGCCAAGAGTTTTCCTGGCCGTAACGCGCGGTAACGCGGACGTGGCAGCTGTTTCCGATGATGACTGGTGTGTTGATGCACCAGGGCTTCGGACTTGACGCCTTCAATCGCCTGCCCACTCGCAGAGCCGTGCTGTTCCGCAGGGCCGACGCGCTGCTGTTCTCGCTCGCCGAGGACTTGGTCCATCACATCATGGCGGCCCATCCCAAGGCGGGGAGCCGGCCTGGAAGCGCCTACTCGCACGCTGAGCAGTGCTCGCTATTCGATGCCCGTCCCGGTGTCATGCACCTGCTGGAAGGCGCCGCGCGGCGCTACGCCGACAAGTTCGGTTTCGAGTTTGTGATGCACATCGGCCGGGCCGACGCCTACTGCTCAGCCACCGCGGTGATCGCCGCGATCGGCGGTCGGATGCACAATGACGTGGACACCGAACGCAAGGTCGTTCGCAATGAGATTGCCAAGCTCAACCGCAGCAGGCTCGAGCGGATGCTCGGCCCTGAACGGGGCTATGACAACTGGATCTAACGGGAGCCGCTGATCCTGGTCTTGACCAGGCTGGCCACCATGGTGATCAGCAGCGTCACGACGATCACCGCCAGGCTCAGCAGGGTTGGGATCTGGGGAACGTTGACCGCCTCGCCGCCGTTGATGAACGGCAACTCATTCTCGTGTAACGCATGCAGCAGAAGCTTCACACCGATAAATAACAGGATGAATGCCAGACCCTGGGACAGGTAGACCAGCCGTTGGAGCAGATCTCCCAGCAGAAAGTACAACTGCCTCAGCCCCATGAGCGCGAACACGTTGGCGGTGAACACCAGGTAGGGCTCACTGGTCAGTCCGTAGATCGCTGGGATGGAATCCACCGCGAACAACAGATCGGTGGTCGCCAACGCCACGATGACCATGAACATCGGTGTCATCAGCCGCTTGCGGTCCTGTTTGACGTAGAGCTTGAGACCGTCCCATTTTTCGGTGGTGTTGAGGTAGGTCTTGGCAAAGCGCACGACCACGTTGTCGGCATCATCGGTGTGATCGGTGTCGCGGGCCAGCCGGATCGCGGTGAACACCAGGAACGCGCCAAAAATGTAGAAGATCCACGAAAACTGTTGGATTGCAACAGCTCCCAGCGCGATGAAGATACCCCGCAAGACCAGTGCCAACACAATCCCAACCAGCAACGCCTGCTGCTGGTGGACCTTCGGCACGTTGAAACTGGTCATGATGATGATGAAGATGAATAGGTTGTCGATTGACAGGCTGTATTCGGTGAGCCATCCCGCGTAGAACTCCAAGCCGAACTGGCTGCCGTGGAACCTCCAGACCCAGAGGCCGAACGCGATGGCCAGACCGACATAGAAGACCAGCGCAGTGGTATTTTGCCGTCTGCTGGGTTCGTGCGGCCGGCGGGCGAACACCGCAACGTCGAACAGCAGAACGGCCAATGTCACCACCAGGGTGATCGCCCATTCGATCGCGGACACATTCACTGCTCAGACCTCCGGCTGTCGAAACACGCCCGAGGTCTCTTCCGCCGCGAAAACGGCCCGCGGCACCGGACGACCCATATACGGCCGACGTGGTGACGACACCGCGGCGAAGGAATACTCCCCTCTGCGTCACTAGTGTCTCAGGTTTGAACGCTCCGTGCGACACCGGGGCACCGGGGGCTGTCAGCCCCTAGGATTCTCAGACGTGGCGACGCCCGAAATTCCTTCACAATATTTGCGATCAGGGCAAGCCCCTTCCCCGCGAACGCTGATCGACATCCTCTACGAAACCGCAGCCCGATACCCGGACGCTCCGGGCATCGACGACGGTGAGGTCCAGCTCACCTATTCCGAGATGGTCGCCGATCTCGAGGAGGGTGCGCGCTGGCTGTCCGAACGCGGGATCGGCAGAGGGGACCGGATAGGGATCCGCATGCCCTCGGGCAGTTACTCCCTGTATATGGCCATCCTGTCGGTCCTGGCGTGTGGCGCGGCCTACGTCCCGGTGGACGCCGACGATCCCGAGGAGCGGGCCGAGCTGGTGTTCGGCGAGGCCGCCGTGGCCGGCGTCATCACCGAAGCGGGGCTTAGCCGCGGCCCAGGTGCGTCGCGCGGCGGGACTGCCGCACCGCCGGCGGTCGGAGACGATGCCTGGATCATCTTCACCTCCGGCTCCACCGGTGTCCCGAAGGGTGTGGCGGTCACCCACCGCAACGCGGCGGCGTTCATCGACGCCGAGGCACGAATGTTTCTGCAGGACAATCCGATCGGACCGGGAGATCGGGTACTGGCCGGGCTATCGGTCGCGTTCGACGCATCGTGCGAGGAGATCTGGTTGGCATGGCGCCACGGCGCCTGCCTGGTACCGGCACCCCGCGCACTCGTGCGCAGCGGTATGGATCTGGGACCCTGGCTGGTCTCACGCGATATCACCGTGGTGTCGACGGTGCCGACACTTGCCGCGCTGTGGCCGGCCGAGGCACTGGAAGCCGTGCGCCTGCTGATCTTCGGCGGAGAGGCCTGTCCGCCCGAGTTGGCGGAGCGCCTCGCGGTGGACGGCCGCGAGGTGTGGAACACCTACGGGCCGACGGAAGCGACCGTGGTGGCATGCGGGGCCCGACTCGACGGAGTGAGCCCGGTCAGTATCGGACTACCGCTTGCGGGCTGGGATCTGGTCGTCGTCGATAAGACCGGGATGCCCGTGGAACTCGGCGGGATCGGTGAACTGGTGATCGGAGGTGTGGGTCTGGCCCGCTACCTGGATCCGCAAAAAGACGCCGAAAAATACGCTCCGATGCCGTCGCTGGGCTGGAGTCGCGCCTACCGAAGCGGCGATCTGGTGCGAGTGGAACCCGAGGGCCTGTACTTCCAGGGCCGCGCTGACGATCAGGTGAAAGTCGGTGGGCGTCGCATCGAACTCGGCGAAGTCGACTCGGCGCTGGTACATCTGCCCGGCGTCAGCGGTGGGGCGGCCGCCGTGCGCAAAACCGCCAGCGGCACACCGGTGTTGGTGGGTTACATCGCCTCGGCCGACCCGGCTTTCGATCTGGAGGCCGCGCGCACCCACCTCAGCGAATCACTGCCCGCCGCGCTGGTACCCCGACTGGTGCTGCTCGACGAACTTCCCACCCGCACGTCGGGGAAGGTGGACCGCGACGCTCTGCCATGGCCGCCGCCCGGCTACAACGAAACCGACGGCCCCGAACTCGGTGGCACCATGGGCTGGCTCGCCGCGATGTGGCGAGATGCTCTCGGCGCGAGCATCGACGGGCCGGAGGCAGACTTCTTCGCCCTCGGCGGCGGGTCACTGTCGGCGGCGCAATTGGTGGTCGCACTGCGCAACCGCTATCCCGAGATGACGGTCGCACATCTGTACGACCACCCTCGGCTGGGATCGCTGGCCGGTTTCCTCGACGACATCGACATGCAGAACCCGGCGCCGGTCGCCGTCACACCGCGCGTCGTCGCGCCCACCCCGTTGTTCACCCGGGCGGCCCAGGTGCTGCTCACCGTCCCCCTGGCCACGCTGACCGGCCTTCAGTGGGTGACCTGGCTGGCCTTGATCAACAACGTTGCGGCGCAGCTGCATCCGCTGCCGTGGCTGGTAACGCTCAACTGGTGGCTGGTTGCGGCGGCCTTCGTTACATTCATCACCCCGCTGGGCCGCATGGGCATTGCCGTATTGGGTGCCAGGGTTTTGTGCGCCGGCCTGAAGCCGGGCACCTACCGTCGCGGCGGGTCCGAACACCTCCGGGTGTGGCTGACCGAACGGCTCGCTGATGCCAGCGGTGCGGAGAATCAAGCCGGCGCACCATGGCTGGTGTATTACGCTCGCGCACTTGGCAATTCGGTTGGCAAGGGCGTAGATCTGCACTCAGCGCCCCCGGTGACCGGCATGCTCAGCCTGGGGCATCGCAGTTCGATCGAACCGGAGGTCGACCTGACCGGGCACTGGATCGACGGCGACCGGTTCCACGTCGGGCCGATCACCATCGGCAATGACGCCACCATCGGCGCGCGGACTGCCCTGCTACCCGGTGCGGTGATCGGCAAGAACGCCGATGTTGCACCAGGCTCGGCAGTCATCGGCAAAGTCAAGAACGGCCAGTACTGGAAGGGCTCACCCGCGGTCAAGTCCGGCAAGGCCCGACACCCCTGGCCGGACCACCGCCCACCACGGGCCGCGCACTGGGTCGTCGTCTACGGGGTGTCCTCGCTGCTGCTCGGCGCGCTGCCGCTGGTATCACTGGCCGCGGGACTGGCGGTACTGGCCTGGGCCGCCCGGGAGACCGCCATCCTGGGCGATGCAATCCGTGCGGTGGCGCCGTGGATTCCGGCGGCCACCCTGCTCGCCCTGGCCAGCTACGCATTGCTCACGGTGATCGGGGTGCGCACGCTCGCACTGGGCCTGCGCGAGGGCTACCACCCTGTCCGCAGCCGGGTGGGCTGGCAGCTGTGGGCCACCGAACGGCTGATGGATGCCGCCCGCAACTACCTGTTCCCGCTTTACGCAAGCCTGCTCACGCCAGTGTGGCTGCGGATTCTGGGCGCGAAGATCGGCCGCAACACCGAGATCTCGACCGCGCTGCTGACCCCGAAATTCACCGTGGTCGAGGACGGTGCCTTCCTGGCAGACGACACCATGGTTGCGTCCTACGAACTCGGTGGCGGATGGATCCATGTCGCCGTCGCAACCGTCGGCAAGCGGGCGTTTCTGGGTAACTCCGGTATCACCCAACCTGGCCGGCGGGTTCCCGATGACGGTCTGGTGGCGGTCCTGTCGGCGACGCCGTCCAAGGCCAAGACGGGGTCGTCCTGGCTGGGCAGCCCACCGATTCGCCTGCGCCGCAACGTCGAACACGCCGATCTGGCACTGACCTACAACCCGCCGATGCGGCTGAAGGTGATGCGCGGTGCCGTCGAAACCTGCCGGCTGCTACCGGTGATGGTCACATTCGCGATCGGGGTGGCGACGCTGATCGGCTTGCAGATGCTGGTTCTGCGAGGTGGTTACGGCTTGGCCGCGCTCGGTGGTGGGCTGGTGCTGCTGATTGCCGGAGCGGTGGCGGGAAGTTCCGCAGTAATCGCGAAATGGCTTGTGGTGGGGCGTATCCGGGTCGGCGAACATACGTTGTGGTCATCGTTCATTTGGCGTAATGAGGTATCAGACACCTTCGTCGAAACAGTTGCCGCTCCGTGGTTCGCGCGAGCAGCGAGTGGGACTCCGGTGATGAATGTGTGGCTGCGGGCCCTGGGCGCGAAGATCGGCCGGGGCGTCTGGTGCGAGACCTACTGGCTTCCTGAGGCCGATCTGGTGACACTCGGTGATGGCAGCACGGTGAACCGCGGTTGCGTGGTGCAGACACATCTGTTCCACGACCGGATCATGCGAATGGATACCGTCGTTCTGGAGAACGGCGCGACGCTGGGCACGCACTGCGTTGCGCTGCCTGCTTCGCGTATCGGTGCGGGCGCGACGATCGGACCGGCCTCCCTGGTGATGCGCGGTGACGAGGTTCCCGCTTCGACTCGTTGGCAGGGCAATCCCATTGCCCCGTGGCGTGTTTCACGTAAAAAGGCCAGGAACGCGGGAAGCCTGCCCGAAGCGGCGGATATCAACACGTGAAGCAACAGGCCAAGAAGGTCCGGAAAGTGCCGGTGATCGATCCGTACCTGCCGCATAACGGCAACTTCGGCTACCGGGTGTCGCGCTACGAACTTGAGTTGGAATACAAGGTAGCCGGCAACCGGCTCAGTGGTACGGCGACCATCACCGCCGCCACCCTGGCGTCACTGCAGACCTTCACGCTGGATTTGTCCGACTCCATGAACGCCACCAAGGTCACGGTGAACGGGCGCCGGCCGGCTCACTTCGGTGCTTCCGAGGGCAAGCTGCGGATCCGTCTCTCCGATCCACTCCCGGCCGGCTCGGCGATGTCGATCATGATCCGCTATGGCGGCGCGCCGAGGTTGATCCGGAGCCACTGGGGCGAGGTCGGTTTCGAAGAACTGTCCAACGGCGTACTGGTCGCCGGTCAACCTAACGGCTCACCGACCTGGTTTCCCTGCGATGATCATCCCAGCTCAAAGGCCAGCTACCGGATAGCGATCAGCACCGATAGCCCGTACTACGCGGTGGCTGCCGGCGAGTTGGTGTCGCGGCGGGTCCGAGCCAGTCAGACCATCTGGACCTATGAGCAACCCGAGCCGACGTCGACCTACTTGGCCACGCTGCAGATCGGCATGTATTCCGCCCATCGACTGTCGAAGGCTCCGGTCCCGATGCAGGCGATCCTGCCGGACCGCCTACGCGCCAACTACGATCACGACTTCGCCCGCCAGAATGAGATGATGAAGCTCTTCATCAAGTTATTCGGTGCTTACCCGCTGGCCAACGGCTACACCGTGGTGGTGACGGATGACGAGCTGGAGATTCCTCTTGAGGCACAGGGTGTTTCGATCTTCGGCTCCAACCATTGCGACGGTGCCCGCACCTCCGAACGGTTGATCGCCCACGAACTTGCCCACCAGTGGTTCGGTAACAGTGTGACCGCGCGGCGCTGGCGTGACATCTGGCTACACGAGGGGTTCGCCTGCTATGCCGAGTGGCTGTGGTCAGAGAACTCCGGTGGCCGCAGTGCTGACCAGCTGGCCGGGCAGTACCACCGAAGATTGATCACTGAACCACAGGACCTGCTGCTCTCCGACCCAGGGCCGGCGGACATGTTCGATGACCGCGTCTACAAACGTGGCGCGTGCACGCTTCATGCGCTGCGCGGCCTCATCGGTGACGACAACTTCTTCGCGCTGCTGCGAGACTGGACCACCCGCCACCGGCACGGCACAGTCGTGACTGATGACTTCACCGGATTGGCTGCAAACTACGCCGATGTGTCTCTGCGCCCACTGTGGGAAGGGTGGCTGTACTCCACCGAGGTTCCGCCGCTGTGACCGATGGCGGCGCCGGGTTCGACGCACTGAGCGCCGGCGTCGGACCGGTTGCCCGCGGCAGCGTCGCACGAGTCGGGTTCGCCACGGCGATCACCGCGGCGTGCGGCTACGCCGTCCTGTATCTAGCGGCCCGCAATCTCGACCCGGCCGGCTTTTCGGTGTTCGGCGTGTTCTGGGGAGCGTTCGGTCTGGTCACCGGCGCCGCTAACGGACTACTACAGGAGTCGACTCGGGAGGTTCGGGCAGCGGTCGGCCGCCAGGGCGAATCCGATGGCCCGCACACCCATCCGATGTGGGTTGCCGCAGGGGTCGGACTCGCCGCAGCCGCCGTCATCGCCGGCAGCTGGCCGCTATGGGCTCCGCACGTCTTCGCCGAAGCGCGCGGGCTTTCGGTGGTGCTGCTGTCCATCGGCCTTGGCGGCTTCTGCCTGCACGCAACGCTGCTGGGGATGCTCGCCGGGACCGGCCGATGGACGCAGTACGGCTCGCTGATGGTCACCGATGCCGTCATTCGGGTCGCGATCGCCACCGCGACATTTCTGCTCGGCTGGGGCCTGGTCGGATTCCTCTGGGCGACCGTCGGCGGTGCGGTGGCGTGGATCCTGCTGTTGTCGGTGTCCTCCGGCGCACGTATGGCAGCCCAATTGTCAACACCCGGTGGGGTTTCAACATTTCTTCGCGGCGCATCGCACTCGATCGCGGCATCGGGAGCGAGCGCGATCCTCGTGATGGGCTTCCCGGTTCTGCTCAAAACCACCTCCGGTGAATTGGGTGCCGCCGGCGGGGTGGTGATCCTCGCGGTGACGCTGACCCGAGCGCCACTGCTGGTACCGATGACCGCCATGCAGGGCAACCTCATCGCTTACTTTGTCGATTACCGGATCGACCGGCACGGCGCCCGTCTGCGGGCACTGGTGAGGCCCGCCGCGATGGTGCTCGCAGTCGGGGCACTCGGGGTCGTCGCCGCCGGACTGGTGGGCCCGTGGCTGTTGCGGGTCGCCTTCGGTCCGGAGTATCAGACCTCCGGTGCGCTGCTGGCCTGGTTGACGGCGGGTGCGGTGTCGATCGCCATCCTGACGCTCACCGGATCGGCAACGGTGGCCGCGGCGCTGCACCGGGCGTACTCGGTGGGTTGGGTGGCAGCGACGGTGGCCGCGGCCCTGTTGCTGACCCTGCCACTGAACCTGGAAACGCGGACCGTGGTGGCTCTGCTGTGCGGTCCTCTGGTCGGGATCGCCGCACATCTGGCGGCACTGGCCCGCGCCGACCGCTGAAACGTCCTCGAACTGCGTGTACGTTGTGGGCATCGACACGTCCAGCGTCTGGATCATCATTCCAGCATTCAACGAAGCGCAGGTCATCGGCGATGTCGTCGCAGATCTGCGGTCGGTGTTCGCCCATGTGGTGTGTGTGGATGACGGTAGCCGCGACGACACCGCCGGGGTCGCCCTGCGCGCCGGTGCTCACGTCGTGTCACATCCGGTGAACCTGGGTCAGGGCGCGGCGATCCAGACCGGCGTGGCGTACGCACGCCGCCAATCCGGCGCCGCTGTGTTCGCGACATTCGATGCCGATGGACAGCACCGTCTCAAGGACGTGGTGTCCATGCTGGAGCGGCTGTCACAAGGTGATGTCGACATCGTGATCGGCACCCGGTTCGCGGGGTCGACGGTCACTCACACCCCGCCGCTGAAACGCCTCATCCTGCGGGCGGCCGCCTGGTTGAGCCCGAGCAGCCGGCGCCTGGGCCTCACCGACGCGCACAACGGGTTGCGAATATTCGACAGGACGGTCGCAGATCAGCTGAACCTGACCATGAACGGCATGAGCCACGCGAGCGAGTTCGTCGCGCTGATCGACGAAAATCGGTGGCGGGTGGCCGAAGAGCCCGTGGAGATCCTCTACACCGAATACTCGCTGTCCAAAGGACAGCCCCTGCTCAATGGTGTGAACATCATCTTCGACGGATTCCTGAGAGGGAGGATGCGCCGATGAACTGGATTCAGGTGCTGCTGATTACCGCGGTGGTGACACTGCTGGTGTATCTGCTGCGGTCACGAACGAACGCCAAAGCGAAGGCCTGGGTCAAGGTCGGCTACGTGTTGTTCGTCATCGCGGCGGTGTATGCGATCCTGCGGCCCGATGACACCACTGTCGTGGCCAACTGGCTCGGCGTTGATCGCGGTACCGATCTTTTGTTCTACGCGTTGGTCATCGCGTTCGTGTTCACCACGCTGAGTACCTACCTACGATTCAAGGAACTCGAACTGCGCTATGCCCAACTGGCGCGAACGGTCGCACTTGAGGGTGCGCGAACGCCCGAGAATTAGAGACCGCGGAAGTACTCCACGGTCCGGCGCACGCCGTCCTCGAGTCGAACCCGGGCGCGCCAACTGAGTACGACCTCCGCCTTGCGGGCATCCAGACATGACCGCTTGACATCGCCCAGCCTGGCCGGGGCGGATTGCGGTTCATCGGGCGCGCCGACCGCCGCGGCCACCACCGTGTGCAGGGCACGATCGGTGGTTTCCACTCCGGTGCCGACGTTGAACCGCTGCCCAGAGCCGGCACTGTCGGACGCGCGCACGAAGGCGTCGACGACATCGTCGACGAAGATGTAGTCGCGGGTGTTGGAGCCATCACCGAATACCGTCGTGGGCTCACCGGCCAGCAGTGCCTTGGTGAAAACGGCGACCACACCGGCCTCGCCTTGCGGTTCCTGACGCGGACCGTAGACATTGGCGGGCGCGACGTGTGTGCAGTCCAGTCCGTAAAGGTGCCGGAAGCTGTTGAGGTAGACCTCGGCGGCCATCTTCCCTGCACCGTATGGGGAGGCCGGATCGGCAGGTGCCGCTTCGTTTGTCGGGTAATTAGCCGGCACGCCGTAGATCGCGCCGCCCGAGGAGGTGTTGACCACCTTGCGGGCCGCGGCGCGGCGCGCCGCCTCTGCCAATCGCACCGCGCCTACGACATTGACCGTCGCATCGAATTGCGGATCTGCCACCGAACGTCGCACGTCGATCTGGGCGGCCAGGTGGTAGACCACCTCAGGCTTGGCTGCGGCCAGCAACCCGATCAGGTCGGCGCTGACGATATCGGCCTCGACGAACTCGAACCCACCGTAGGTACGGGCGCTGTCGAGATTGGCCACCCGACCGGAACTGAGATCGTCGACGCCAACGACGGTGTGCCCGTCGGTAAGAAGACGATCCACCAGGTTCGAGCCGATGAAACCGGCAGCGCCGGTGACCAGTGCCCGCATTGGCCCACCATACCGGCGCTACGGGCCCGCCCACCCGTACAGTCGAGGCGATGTCTGTTCGGCCGACCGTGCGTGCGCCAACGGTCGCCGGGGCGGCCGCGGCACTGATCGTGCTACAACTCATCGTCCGGGCGGCGCTGGCATTCGGCGGCTACTTCTACTGGGACGATCTGATCCTGGTCGGTCGGGCCGGGACCCAGCCCCTACTGTCGGCTTCGTACCTGTTCACCGATCACGACGGACACGTGATGCCGGCGGCGTTCCTACTCGGCGGCGTCATCACCCGGCTGGCACCGCTGGTATGGGCCTGGCCGGCGATGAGTCTGATTGTGTTGGAACTGATCGCCTCACTCGCACTCCTGCGCACCCTGCACGTGATCCTCGGATGGCGCCCGGTACTGCTGATACCGCTGTGCTTCGCGCTGTTCACCCCGCTGGGTGTGCCGGCATTCGCCTGGTGGGCGGCGGCGTTGAACTATCTGCCGATGATGGCCGCGCTGGCATGGGTGTGCGGTGACGCGATCCTGTTGGTACGCACCGGCCAGCGGCGTTACGCGGTAACCGGCACGCTGGCGTATCTGGCCGGCCTGTCGTTCTTCGAAAAGTCGGCGGTGATTCCGTTCGCAGCCTTCATCGTGGTTGTACTGCTGTATCACGTGCAAGGTGAGAGTGCCGCCCTGCGGACGGTGTGGCGTCGAGGGCTGAAGCTGTGGACGGCAACCCTGGTTCTGACGGCAGCCTGGGTTTTGCTCTACCTGGCGGTGGTCAACCAGCAGCGCTGGAGCTGGGATCCATCGATGACGTGGGATCTGTTGCGCCGCTCAGTAACTCACGGGATCGTTCCCGGTCTGATCGGGGGCCCCTGGGTGTGGCAGCGCTGGGCACCCGCGTCGCCGTGGGCGGTGCCCCCGGTTGCGGCGATGGCGCTCGGCTGGCTGACACTGGCAGCGGCGGTGACGGTGTCGACGCTGCGCAAGCGGCGGCTCGGGATGGTCTGGCTGGCTGCTGTCGGCTACGCGATCGTCTGCCAGGTACCGATATATCTGATGCGCTCCTCTGCGTTCACCGCTCTCGAGTTGGCCCAGACGTTGCGCTACCTCCCCGATCTGGTGGTGATGCTGGCTGTCCTTGCCGCGGTCGGCTTCTGCGCGCCGAACCGGGCGGCCGCGCAGTGGCTGAACACCTCACCACTGCGCACCGCAGTGGTGCTGAGCCTGCCCGCGGTGTTCGTCGCCAGCAGCATGCTGTCCACCAGGACATTCCTCACCAGTTGGCAGGACAACCCGACAAAGTCCTACCTGCAGAACGCAATTCGCGGACTGGCTGACGCCACGACGGCGTCGGGGGCACCGCTGCTCGATCAGGAGGTCGACCCACTGATACTGACACGGGTCGTCGGTCCGGAGAACCTGGCCAGCCATATGTTCGCTCTCATCGCCGACCGGCCGGAATTCGCCCCCTACACGGACTACCTGCGAATCTTCACGCCCTCAGGCCACCTGGTTGATGCCAACGTCACGTGGGTGCGCCGCATCGCGCCGGGACCCCAGCCGCAGTGCGGGTATTTCGTTTCCCCAGATGCTCCGGTGAGGATGCCACTGGACGGCCCCCTGCTGCCGGCCGACTGGACCGCGGAGATCAACTACCTGGCCAACACCGATGGCAGCATGCAATTATCGCTTCCGGTCGGCCCGGAAACCCGGGTCGTAGTGAAGCCCGGCCTGAATCGGGTGTACGTCCGGCTTTCCGGCGCCGGCGACACGATCACGGTCCGGGCCACCACCGCCGCGCTTACGGTGTGTCTGGCCTCAGGTCCGGTGGGCTTTCTGGCCCCGCGCTGACCCCAAACTCACCGGGATGGCTCACGCCGCATCATCGAGTAGACGCATCTGTCCGATGATCTCCAAGACCTCGCGGTGCACCTCGCGGCCGGCCATCCTCGGCAGGTGATATCGCGAAATCGGTGTGAGCCAGTGGCACCGCAACGGGTTGTCGCCATCGGCGACCGTCGTCCTGCAGGACAGGGGATCGACGTCGTGGAGGTGATCCCTCCGGATCATTGCGCGCGGAGACGCCAAGGCAAGTCCGGCCCACTCGACACCTGCACCGCCGCCCGCCTCGCCCCCTTTTAGGTCACGGTGCGGCAATGCTCAAAAACGAAGATTGCGGATTGCAACGGTACTTTCGGCCTGACACGCCGAGCGATTCCCGGCAGCGGGAACCTGTCGATGAAAACCGCCGGCAACACCGTTGGCACGATGGTCCCCGATCGAATCTCCGCGGAAGCGGGGGCGGTAGGTTGGGGCACAACCAACCCTGGCGCAGACCCACGAGAGGATGTGGACGTGGCTTTCGTCGAAGAAGACCAGGACAGTTTCATGGAAAGCCTGTGCTCAGCGTTGGCTAAGAACACCGACCGTGTTGTGGTCGCCGACTCGTTAGGCGCGGACACTGGCGCGCAGTTCATGGCCCGGATCCTGTGGGCCGGCAGTTGGCTTGAAAAGCAACTCGGTGTTGGCCCGTCCACGGTGGTCGCGGTGACATCGACGAACACAACCTGGGCTCTGGCGTTGCGATATGGTGCGCATCGGTTAGGCGCCGTCGTGTGCCACCTGCCGTTCATCGGCGCCGACCGACAATCGGCGCTGCTGGACGTAGTCAACCCGGCTGTCACAGTCACCGATGGGACTGGCCCGATGGCGCAGAACAGTTCGTGGCAAGTGCACCTATTGCCGACGCCATTTACCCCCTTGGGCAGGCCTGTCGCTCAGGATTTCACACCCATCCACCGTTACCGCGCTGAGGATGTGTGCATTCTGACCCCTTCCGGCGGAACCACCGGGGTCCCCAAAGCGTCATACCGAACCAGCGGCAACTATTCCCGAATGATGAATCTTCTGCCCGCGAATCCGTCGCGGCGTCAACTCGTCCTTACCCCGTTCGCATACATTGCCGCATCCCAGATCGACCAGACAATAATCGGCGAAGGCTCGGTGATCCTTGGCGAACATACCTGGACGATCGATCGCATCGTCGACACAATCAACGCCGAACACCCGACACACACCTTCGTGGTCGAACCCGCACTGGCTGATCTGCTCGCCGCTGCGCAAGCCAACCCGCAAGTGCACCAGGCACTCGGCTCGCTACACCAAATCATGCACCTCGGTGCAGCCGCGCCCATCGGGCTGCGCCAACGTGCTCACACGCTCTTCGGTGAAATCATTGTGCATGGCTACGCGGCAAGCGAGCTGGGGCTCGTGAGCTCCACCATCGGACGGACATTCCACCCGCTCACCGCAGGATTCCTCGTCCCTGGTGTGGAATGCCAGATCGTCGACGGCCACGACACCCGAGTGCCAGCAGGAGTCGCGGGAACGGTCGTCCTCAAGACACCCTGGAAGGCCAACGGCTATTGGAAAAGGCAGCCGGACAACGAGTTCGGCGAATGGTTCCGTACCACTGACCAAGGCAGACTCAGCCACGGAGGCGAGCTCACCCTCCTCGGCCGCAGCGGCGACTACCTTGGTGTGACGGGGGCGCACGTCAGCGACATCGAGAACCTGGTGAGTCTCACCGAGGGGATAGATTATGTGGTCGTCCTCCCCGACCAAGACGACCGATCTGTCGCGGCCATCGTTGCCCAATCGTCACGCCCCGATGCGCGCACCGCGATCGCGGACGCAGTCATCTCATACAGCGACCGAATCGAACTGAACGTCCATGTCTTTGAACACATCCCACGGACTGAACAGGGCAAACCCGACAGGCCCGCGATCACTCAACTTCTCCGAAACGAGCATTAGTGGATTTAGCCCCTTTGGTGGACACAAGGTCAGGTGGTTCGTAGAACCGCTCGATCCACTCGTCGGCGGTGAGCTTAGCGGCAGCCCTAGCCGGCGACCGGCAGCGATCGTAGAAATCGTCTTTCAGTGTCGCCCAGAACGATTCTGCCGCAGCGCGATACACCCCCTGACCGGTACGTCCGACCCAACTCGACTACCGATCAACCGAAAGAACTGATGCCCCCCGGGAGTTCCCGGGGGGCATCAGTGTGGTGTTCCGGCTAGGCCGGCCGCTGCTTAGGCCGCGACGCGGCTGTGATCGGGATGTCCCTCGACGGCCTCGAACTCGGGGTCGTCCGCATAGGACTTCAGGCGCGCGATCTTGTAGATCAACAGGCCGTAGAGGCACTTGGCCAGGATGTCGGCCAGTGAGTAACCAATCTGCTTGCCCACCCATGCGTCCGCTCCGGTGTCGCCGAAGTAGATGGGCAGGAGGTAGGCGATCGGGTACACGCCCCAGGTCGCGAACAGCAGGATACGCAGGTTACTGACGGTGCCCTTCACTGCCTCCGGCTGTCGGTCGAGCGACTTGGTCAGCTCGACGAACAGCACGTAGAGGATGTAGAGGAAGGGGATCGTCGACAGCAGGCCCCAGACGTTGCGGGTCATGTTGTCGCCGCTGATCTCACCGGGGTAGCCGAGTGCGATCATGAGTGCCGAGGCGGGAATCAGTCGAGCCAGCAGCGAAGCCTGCAGTTTCTTGGCCAAGGCGAGTACGACCACCAACTCGGTCAGCAGCAGTGGCACCGTCAGGAGCCAGTCCACGTAGCGGTAACCCTCGTTGAACGAGTATCCCGCAGCCGGCGAATACGTCCCGTTGCCACCCACTGCGTCAGTCGTGAACGCCTCGTTGAACGAGTTGAAGATGCGGAAGTAGTGGTAGGCAGCGATACCTGTCACCGTCGCCGAGATCACCAGCGCCTGCCGATAGCGGGGCAGAACGCGACGCTGAGAGGCAAACAGGAAGATCGTTGTGAACAACTGTGCAGCGATCGTGAACGACAGGAAGTTGTACACCGTATCGAATTGAGCCTTTGTTAACAGTTCAGGGATCATCTCTCACCTTCAAGTAGCGACGCGAGGTCGTGGTTTGGTACTGAGCGGTACGATAGTGGAGTATCGACCCCCTATCCGTCAAATGCAGAGTTTCAGTTGAGTTACGGTCCAACTTTTCCGATCTCCGGAAGCGACACCGAATTTGGGGAGTGACCCATAGCCGCAGTTCAGGGTAGTAAATCGACCATTGCCAACGGTGGCGTCAGTGAGACCGCGGTCAACATAGTCATGACGAGTGTGGGCTGAGCGTGGCGGAACGTTCCCTCGCCGGTGCCTCGATCGTGGTGACCGGTGCCAGCGGGGGACTCGGCCGTTGTATCGCACGCCAACTCGCCGATTACGGTGCTCGACTGACACTGGTCGCCCGGGACTTCAGCAAACTGGAGTCACTGGGCATCGATGCCACGCTGGTGGGAGCGGATCTGCGCGACGCCGAGACGGGCAGGCAGATTGTCGCGGCCGCTGTCGGTGCCCATGACCGCCTGGACGGTCTGGTGAACGCGGCCGGAGTCGTGGCGTTCGGGTCCCTCGCCGACACCGACGACGAGGTGATCGAGGACCTCTTCCTCACCAATGTCCTGGGACCGCTGTGGCTCATGCGGGCCGCTATTCCCGCGCTCACCTCCTCACGCGGGTTCATCGCCAACATCAGTGCGGTCGTCGCTGAGCAACCGCTTGCCGGGATGGCCGCGTACGCCGCGTCCAAGGCCGCGCTCACCGCCGCTGACCGGGCGCTGGCCCGCGAGTTGCGCGCCGCCGGAATCAGCGTTACCGACGCGCGCCCACCGCATACGGAGACCGGCCTTGCGGACCGCCCGATCTCGGGCACCGCGCCGCGCTTGAAAGAAGGCCTGAAACCAGACGTCGTGGCCCGCCGCATCGTCGAAGCCGTCATCTCCGGAGAACGCGAGATACCCGCCGAGGCGTTCACCGCCTGAGGGGTTTAATCGAGCCGCCTAGGAGAATCGAACTCCTGACCTATTCATTACGAGTGAATCGCTCTACCGACTGAGCTAAGGCGGCGTGGCCGACGATGTGCGCTTGCGCGAAGAGCTATTCGTGTGAGCCGAGGGCAGAGTCTACCCGCCGGTTCGCAATGCCTGACCCACGGTGGCGACCATGGCACCCACGGCGAACTTGGGCTTGACATTCATCGCCAGCGCCTCACGGCATGCCAGTACCGCTTCGATGCACCGCAGCAGTCGATCCTCGGAGGCGTACGCGGCCAACGCCGCCACCTTTTCGGCCATATCCGGATGACTGGCCGTCACCGCACCGGCTCCCCCGGCCACCATCAGCGCATCACGGAAATAGGTGGCGAGATCGATCAGGGCACGGTCGAGGGCATCACGTGAGGAACGCGTCTGTCGCGACTTCTGTCGTTTTTCAAGGTCTTTGAGGGCTCCAGCTGAACCACGCAGCGCGCCGGCGGTGCCCTTACCCGTTCCGCCTGCCCCTAATGCGGTGCTCAGTTCCTCTGTCTCGGCTTCGTCGCGACCCACGTTGAGAGCGCGCGACTCCCCCTCGGCGGATGCCACCAGTTCCTCGACGGCTGCGTAGGCCCGCGACGGCGTCGCCGCATCACGGGCGAGGGCCAGTGCTCGAGAACGCCGGTCCCGTGCCTCGGGGTCCGTCGCCAACCGGCGCGCCCGGCCGACATGCCCGCCGCCGACCGCGGCCGCCCAGTGCGCATCTTCCTCGGTGAGACCATCGGTATCCATCAGAACCTGGGCGATCGCCCCCACCGTGGGCGTCACCAACGCCACATGCCGGCATCGCGACCGCAGTGTGATCGAGATGTCCTCGGGATCGACCGACGGCGCGCACAGCAGGAACACCGTCGACGGCGGCGGCTCCTCCACCACTTTCAGTAGCGTGTTGGCCGCCCGCTCGCCCAACCGGTCGGCGTCTTCGATGACGACGATCTGCCACCGGCCGGTGCTCGGTCGCCGAGACGCGGTCGCGACGATCGCGCGCATCTCGTCGACCCCGATCGACAGCCCCTCCGGGATGACGCGGCGGACGTCGGCGTGGGTTCCCGCCATCGTCGTGGTGCAGGCCCGACATTGTCCGCATCCGGGAACTCCGTCGGAACTGCACTGCAGGGCTGCGGCGAAGCACAGTGCGGCCACCGAACGGCCCGACCCGGGCGGGCCGGTGAACAGCCAGGCGTGTGTCATCGCACCGGGGTTGACCGCATCGTGAACGGAATCGCCCCGCGCGGCCACGGCAGCAGCCACCAGCTCAGCCTCGACTGGGCTTTGGCCGACCAACCGCGCGAATACCCCGGACATTGCTCCCCAACACTAATCGAGTCGACCACTAATCGAGTCGACGATGCCACTCCGCAGCCGAGGAGCGAGTCTGTCGGTCGGCGCCACTGACCAGGGTGGCGGGTCGCCGGCTTTGGCCCGCTACGGTGGGTTGGTGAACAGCGCGCCGGTCAGGCGCGGACGAATAAATGAATTCGTCCGCTGGGTGGCGCGCACACCGTGGCCGGTGTTTGCCTTGGGCATGCTGCAGGCCGATATCATCGGCGCGCTGCTGGTGCTGGGCTTCCTGCGGTTCGGGCTGCCCCCCTCAGACCGCCTCAGACTGCAGGACCTGCCGGCGGCGAACCTGGCGATCTTCCTCGGGTACCTGTCCGTCTCGTTCACCATCGGCGCCTACATCAGCCTCAAACTAATGGCCCCGGTGTTCCGCTGGCAGCGACGCGACGCCATGCTCGGCGAGGGCGATCAGGCGGATACCGAAAGGGCCCGGCTCCTGGCCCTTCGGATGCCCGGCTACCGCTCGTTGATCAGCATCACCAGTTGGCTACTGGGCTCGGTGGTATTCATCGCGGCCAGTTGGCCGGTTGCCAGTCACGCGGCACCGGTCATGGCCGTCGCGACACTCCTCGGCGCGACCGCTACGGCCATCATCGGCTACCTGCAGGCAGAGCGGGTATTGCGCCCGGTCGCCGTGGCGGCATTGCGGGCCGGCGTTCCGGAGAACTTCAGCCGCCCCGGGGTGGTGTTCCGGCTGGTGCTTGCCTGGGTGCTGTCCACCGGGGTGCCGCTGCTGCTGATTGTGCTGTCTATTGTCGCCACCAGATTTTCGTTGCTCCAGGCCTCGGCCGACAGCATGCTCATACCGATCCTGCTGATGGCCATCGCCGCTCTGGTTATCGGCCTCGCAGGAAATGTGTTGTCGGCGATGGCAATTGCGGACCCGCTCCGGCAGCTGCGCTGGGCCCTCGGGGAGGTGCAGCGCGGAAATTACAACGCCCATATGCAGATCTACGATGCCAGCGAGTTGGGACTGCTGCAGGCCGGCTTCAACGACATGGTGCGCGAACTCAGCGAACGCCAGCGCATGCGCGACCTGTTCGGCCGCTATGTCGGCGAGGACGTCGCACGCCGGGCGTTGGAGCGCGGTACGGAACTGGGCGGTCAGGAACGCGACGTCGCAGTGTTGTTCATCGACCTGGTGGGCTCGACCCGGCTGGCCGCTACCCACCCACCGGGAGAAGTTGTCGGCCTACTCAACGAGTTCTTCAATGTCGTCGTCGAAACCGTTCAGAAACACGGTGGATTCGTCAACAAGTTCCTCGGCGACGCCGCGCTGTGCATCTTCGGTGCACCACTGGAACACCCGGATGCTGCGGGCGCGGCACTGGCCGCGTCCCGGGAGTTACACGACGAACTTGTCGCGGTACTCGGCCAGACGGAGTTCGGGATCGGAGTTTCAGCGGGCCGGGCGATCGCCGGGCATATCGGCGCCCAGGCGCGGTTCGAGTACACGGTGATCGGTGACCCGGTGAACGAAGCGGCCCGGTTGACCGAACTCGCCAAGCTCGAGCATGACCACGTGCTGGCGTCAGCCATCGCGGTCAGCGGGGCACTGGACGCCGAAGCCCTGTGCTGGAAGGTCGGTGAGATCGTCGAACTTCGCGGGCGAACCGCACCCACCCAACTGGCACGGCCGGTGAATCTCGTTCAGCCCCAGGATCTCAGCGAGTCAGCCGGAGTGATCTTGTCCTAAGCGACTCGGTGCAGGTGTTACGCCTTCTTGGCTGACGCTTTCCTGGCTGACGCTTTCTTCCCCGGCGCTTTCTTGCGGACCACCTTCGTGGTGGTGCGCTTCACCGGTCCGCGGACGCGGCGATCGGCGAGCAATTCCGAGGCTCGGTCATCGCTGATGGTCAGCACATCATCGCCCTTGCGCAGGCTCGCGTTGGTCTCGCCGTCGGTGACGTACGGACCGAACCGGCCGTCCTTGATCACCATCGGCTTGCCTGAGGCAGCATCTGTGCCTAGTTCGCGAAGCGGCGGGGTGGCTGCACCCTGACGGCCGCGTCGCTTGGGTTCGGCGTAGATCTTCAAAGCCTCGTCGAGCGTGACACCGAAAATCTGATCCTCGCCGGCCAGCGATCGGGAATCCGTGCCGCGCTTCAGATACGGGCCGTATCGACCGTTCTGTGCGGTGATCTCCTCACCGTTGGCCGGATCCACCCCGACAAGTCGTGGCAGTGACAGCAGCATCAGCGCGTCCTCGAGTGTCACCGTCTGCACATCCATTGAACTGAACAGCGACCCGGTGCGAGGTTTGGGTCCGATGGGTTTCTTGCCCTTCTTCGCTGGCGCGGTGCCTTCATCATCGGGCGGCGGCAGCACCTCGGTGACGTACGGGCCGTAGCGACCTTCGCGCGCGATGATCTCGTGACCGGTCGCCGGGTCGACGCCGAGAACCCGGCCCTCCTGGGGCGTAGCAAAAAGGGTTTCGGCTAACTCCAAAGTGAGCTCGTCGGGAGTGATCTCGTCGCTGAGGTTGGCCCGCTGCGGAGCGGGTTCCCCGTCGTCCCCGGTGATCATTCGCTCCAGATAGGGGCCGTTCTTTCCGACCCGCACATAGACCGGGCGGCCTTGTTCGTCATCGAAAAGCGCGATGGAGTTGACCTCGCGGGCGTCAATGCCCTCGATGTTCACGCCCACCAGTTTCTTCAGACCGCCGGCGCGGGCGATTGAATGCGGCACACCGTGTTCGCCGCCGAAGTAGAAGTTGTGCAGCCAGTTGGTACGCCGCTCGTGACCCGAGGCGATCTCGTCGAGTTCGTCCTCCATGGCGGCGGTGAAGTCGTAGTCGACCAGGCGGGCGAAGTGCTGCTCGAGCAAGCCGGTGACCGCGAAGGCAACCCATGACGGGACCAGAGCGGTGCCCTTCTTATATACGTAGCCGCGGTCCTGAACGGTCTTGATAATCGAGGAATACGTTGAGGGGCGGCCGATTCCGAGATCCTCGAGCGCCTTGATCAACGAAGCCTCGGAGTAGCGCGCCGGCGGGTTGGTGCTGTGGCCGTCGGCAGTCAGCCGGGTGGCATCCACCCGCTGGCCCTGGCGCAGCTGCGGCAGCCGGCTCTCGGCGTCGTCGGCTTCGCCGCCGGCCAATTCATCAACGGTCTCGACATAGGCCTTCAGGAAGCCTGGAAACGTGATGGTGCGCCCGCTTGCGGTGAAGGCCGCTTCACGGCCGTCAGCGGCGTTACCGGTGATCCTCAGGCTCAGTGTGGTGCCGCGGGCATCAGCCATCTGCGAGGCGACCGTGCGCTGCCAGATAAGCTCGTACAGCCGGAACCCGTCGGTGTCGAGTTCGGCGTGCAATGCCCCCGGCGTCGCGAAGACCTCGCCGGAGGGACGGATAGCCTCGTGCGCCTCCTGGGCGTTCTTGACCTTCCGGGTGTACTGCCGCGGCGTGGGGTAGACATACTCCTCGCCGTAGAGCTGACGCGCCTGATTGCGCGCGGCGTCGATCGCCGACTGAGACAGTGTGGTCGAGTCGGTCCGCATATAGGTGATGTGGCCGTTTTCGTAGAGCCGCTGGGCGACGCTCATCGTCCGCTCGGAGTTGAACCGCAGCTTGCGGCCGGCCTCCTGCTGCAGCGTCGAGGTCATGAAAGGCGGGTAGGGGCGGCGGGTGTAGGGCTTCTCCTCGACCGACGCGACGGTCAGCGCAGCACCCTGCAGGCCGGTGGCCAAGGAGTCGGCTGCAGCCTCGTCGAGCACCAGTACCTCGGTGGGCTTGCGGACCACGCCCAGGGAGTCGAAGTCACGTCCGGTCGCGACGCGCATGCCGTCGACGGCAACCAGGCGGGCAGTGAAGCGTGGCGGGGTGGCGGTCGGGTCGGACACGCTGGCATCCAGTTCAGCCAGAATGTCCCAGTACGAGGCGCTGCGGAAGGCCATCCGCTCCCGCTCGCGTTGCACGATGATCCGCGTCGCGACCGATTGCACCCGGCCGGCCGACAGCTTGGGGGCGACCTTCTTCCACAGCACCGGACTGACCTCGTAGCCGTACAGGCGGTCCAGGATGCGGCGGGTCTCCTGGGCGTCGACCAGGTCGATGTCGAGATCACGCGGGTCCTCGGCGGCCGCCCGGATCGCTGACTCGGTGATTTCGTGGAATACCATCCGGCGCACCGGGACCGTGGGCTTCAGTGTTTCCAGCAGGTGCCAGGCGATGGCCTCGCCCTCGCGGTCGCCGTCGGTGGCCAGATACAACTCGTCGACGTCCTTGAGCAGGCTTTTGAGTTCTGAGACGGTGGACTTCTTGTCCGGGCTGATGACGTAGAGCGGCTCGAAGTCGGCGTCGACGTTCACGCCCAATCGCGCCCACTTCTCGGTCTTGTACTTGGCCGGCACATCGGCGGCGCCCTTGGGCAGGTCGCGAATATGGCCTCGGGAGGATTCGACGATATAGTTCGCGCCCAGGTAACCGGCAATTTTGCGCGCTTTGGTAGGCGACTCGACGATAACGAGCCGACGGACGTTGCCGTTGTTTCCGCTTCCGCGGTCGTCGACAGCCAACTGCGCTCACGCTCCACTTCTGTCATGCCCCTTATATAGGGGCACTGCACAATTTCGCACCCCTAGACCGGCAGATGCAAACCGCCCCCCGTTGGGAACCCTCTCAGATTTGAGGCCAGGCTGCCAACGCGTCGGGCCCGTCGGGCGGTTCCCCCACGTTCTCTACCAGCCGCGAAAGCCGCCTTCGGCCGCTGATCCGCAGGGCCGGGCGGGCGCCACGGGTACCCATCAGAGTCGGAGCGATACCCACCCGCATCAGGGCCGAGGCCAGCGGCGAATGGGTGTCGGGGGCATGCGGGTCCAGGCCCAGCAGGTAGCGGTCAGCGTCGGTGTTGCCGGCCGCCAGTGTCCAGGCCCGCAACTCACGGGGACCGGGTACCCATTGCGGCGGGACCATTTTGACCGCGCCGCGCGTCCAGTCCCCGGCGATGCCCAGCAGCCGAACATCGACCGCGGTGCGTACCAGTGGGGTGTCCTCCTCGGTGCGGGTGATCTCGGCCTGCAGGCCGCTGGCCGCGATCATCTCGGCTAGCGCGGCCGCCCGCCACGCGGCGTCGACTACCACCGACAGCCGAGCCCCACCCCCAACCATCACCACCTGGCCGGCCGCCGCGAGCACCCCGGTAAGGTCCGCGACCGCGGGGGGCACCGACTCGGCCGAGAAGAACGACAGCTGGCTCACGATTCGACAGTAGGGCAAGCCGAGGGAATTCCTGAGGCCACCAATCCATAACCGGTTGCGCTGGATATGCGGACACCACCAGTCGGCCCGAAAGCGAAAGAACCCCCGAGCGCCCGTTGTCCGGGCATCCGGGGGTGTTCGCGAGGATTGGTGTCGGTCAGACGGCGCGAACGCCGGTGGCCTGCGGGCCCTTGGGGCTTTGACCCACCTCGAACTCAACCTTCTGATTCTCTTCCAGGGAGCGGAAGCCCGAACCCTGAATCTCCGTGTAGTGGACGAAAACATCGGCGGAGCCGTCCTCGGGAGCGATAAAGCCGAAGCCCTTCTCCGCGTTGAACCACTTCACAGTTCCCTGTGGCATTTTTCGTACTTTCCTTTTTTTCGGGAGCGACCTAACCATGTTCGGCTTAGACCGGGTCGGTTTTGACCGCCATCCTTCGTGGCTTCGTCGGAACTTCTCCGACCTACAGACCCTCGCAGGAACCGCGACCGCAACATCGATCCTGCGAATCGCCAAACACGAACACAGAAGCTGCGACCGCCCATATCCAATCACGTTCGGCGCAGTTAGGACAGTCTCAGCAACAATTCGATCGTGAACCTGTATGCAAGTTAGACGATGGGGGTGAGATGACAGGTTTCGGCAGCGAGTTGCTGGCCGCCGTATGCGGCGACGTCGGCGCAGGCTCGGCCGCGTCGCTGCGCCACGTCGCTGAGATCGCAGCCCGTCGCGCCGAGGTGCGGAACTGGCCGTCCTGGGTCGAGCCGGATCTGCTCGATGCCCTGCGCGATCAAGGAATAACCGCCGCGTGGTCGCATCAGGTTGAAGCCGCCGAACTGGCCCACTCCGGTTGCGACGTGGTGATCAGCACCGGGACCGCATCGGGAAAGTCGGTGGCGTTCCAGCTGCCGATCATGGATGCCCTTGCCCGCGACCCCCGGGCCAGAGCGCTGTACCTGTCGCCGACCAAGGCCCTCGGCCATGATCAGCTTCGGGCGGCCCATGCGCTGAGTGTGGCGGTGCCACGACTCGGCGACGTCGCGCCGAGTTCCTACGACGGCGACACCGGACCCGAGGTTCGCCGCTTCGCTCGCGAACGCTCACGCTGGCTGTTCTCCAATCCGGACATGATCCACCTATCGATGCTGCGCAATCACGCCCGATGGGCGGTTTTCCTACGTGGGCTCCGTTATATCGTCGTCGACGAATGTCATTACTACCGAGGGATTTTCGGCTCCAATGTGGCGATGGTCCTGCGTCGCCTGTTGCGACTTTGCGACCGTTACGCCAGCCCCGGTGCACCATCCCCGACGGTGATCTTCGCCAGCGCGACCACCGCCGAACCCGGTGCGACGGCCGCCGCGCTGATCGGGCGGCCCGTCGTGGCGGTCGTGACTGACGGCTCACCGCAGGGCGCCCGGACGATCGCATTGTGGGAGCCCGAGTTGCGCACGGATCTGCAGGGTGAGAACGGTGCGCCGGTGCGCCGTTCCGCCGGTGCGGAAGCTGCCCGGATGCTGGCCGATCTGGTGGTGCAGGGCGCGCGAACACTGACCTTCGTCCGGTCCCGCCGCGGTGCTGAGCTGACCGCGCTGGCCGCCCGCGCGCGACTCGAGGACATCGCACCACAGCTCCGCGACACGGTGGCCTCCTACCGGGCCGGCTACCTTGCCGAAGACCGCCGGGCGATCGAACGTGCCCTGTCCGACGGTGAGTTGCGGGGGCTGGCCACAACCAATGCCCTGGAGTTGGGCATCGATATCGCCGGGCTGGACGCCGTGCTGCTGGCCGGATTCCCCGGAACGGTGGCCTCCTTCTGGCAGCAGGCCGGCCGGTGCGGCCGACGGGGACAGGGCGCACTGGTGGTGCTGATCGCCCGGGACGACCCGTTGGATACCTACCTTGTCCACCACCCCGAAGCCCTGCTCGGCAAACCGGTGGAGCGGGTGGTGATCGACCCGTCGAATCCCTACGTCATCGGCCCGCAATTGCTCTGTGCAGCCACCGAATTGCCACTCACCGAGGAGGAAGTCCTCGCATGGCACGCCGAACCGGTAGTCGATTCTTTGGTTGAAGACGGGCTACTGCGTCGTCGTGCCGGACGCTATTTTCCAGCTGCCGGACTCGACCCGCACCATGCTGTGGACATCCGCGGGGCGGCCGGCGGAAGCGTCGCCATCGTCGAACTCGGCACCGGTCGGATGCTGGGAAGCACCGAGGCCGGGCAGGCGCCGGCAACCGTGCACCCCGGCGCGGTGTACCTGCACCAGGGGGAGAGCTATGTCGTGGACGCACTGGAGCTCGATGATCGGGTGGCGTTCGTGCACGCCGAGGATCCGGGTTATGCGACATTTGCCAGGGAGATCACCGATATCACCGTTACCGGCGGCGGCGAGCGGGTGGATTACGGAGCGTTGAGACTGGGACTGGTTCCGGTTTCGGTGACGCACCAGGTGATCGGCTACCTCCGCCGCCGACCGTCCGGCGAGGTCATCGATTTCGTCGAACTTGACATGCCCGCGCAGACTCTTCCGACCACTGCGGTGGTCTACACCATCACGCCGGAGGCCCTGGCGGACAGCGGTATCGAGTCACCCCGGATACCCGGGGCGCTGCACGCCGCCGAGCACGCCGCAATCGGCCTGCTGCCTCTGGTGGCGAGTTGCGACCGCAGTGATATCGGCGGACTCTCCACCGCGGTCGGCGAGGACGGACTCCCGACCGTCTTCGTCTATGACGGTCACCCCGGCGGTGCCGGATTCGCCGAACGCGGCTATCGACTGGCCGATACCTGGCTGCGGGCGACTCGCGAGGCGATCCAGGCATGTCAGTGTCGGCAAGGCTGCCCATCCTGCGTTCAATCACCCAAATGCGGCAGCGGAAACGATCCACTGGACAAAGCGGGGGCAGTGGGTGTTCTCGGGGTCGTGCTTGACCACCTAACACCGGGTCGAGCCTGACCCCGTGGCGGCCGACCGACCCCTCGAGCGGTCGACAGCCACGGGTCGCGAAATTCTATCCCACGCGATTTGCTGCGGCTTTGAAGCATTAACCGCAACGGACCGGGACGAACGGTCGGACAACGCGATCCGTTCGGCATCTTCCAACTTGACCAAGTCTGAATCTACGCGGATATGCCCTGGCCCGCAACGATTCGGGGCCGTGAGCACTCAACCTGGGCGGCCCGCCCCTCGCGGTTTGTCACGCCGCACCGCTACGCTGGGGGTGTGACGCAGGATTGGTTGCTGGTGGAGACACTCGGCGACCAACCGGTGGTTGTCGCCCAGGGGCGACAGATAAAGAATTTCGTACCCATCGCGGTGTTCCTCCGCCGCAATCCGAACCTCGCCGCGATCCAGACCGCGATCGCAGAAACCATCACCAGCGGTCAAGGCCTGGCCAGCATCACGCCGAAAACTAATCGCGTCATCCGCACCGAGCCGATCACCATGTCCGACGGCTCTCTTCATGCAGTCCACCTCTGGTGCGGCTCCTCCGACGATGAGCCCCCGGTTCGCCCGATTCCCGGGCCGCTGAAATGGGATTTCACCCTGGGTGAGGCCACCGGAACCATCGAGTATCTGAGGAATGCGGGGATGGATCCGGCAACCGAGAGGACCACCGGGCGAAGCTTCGTTGAGGACATTCCCAGCCGAAGCCTCAACCGCGACGAGGCGACGGTCCTGGCGAGGGCCGTCGATCCCGAGCCTGGCCAAACCTATTACGCAACGTGGGAGTTCACCGACAAGCAAGGAAAATTCCGGCGAGTGGGCTTCGTCTCGCGCCTGCTACTCGAGACGACGGAAGACGGCGACGAGCATGTGATTGCCCGGGCGATGAATCTGGTCGAGGAAGTCCTGGAGTTCCGGCAGCCACCGGAGCAGCTGGCTGAACGAATCCTCGGCGGTCTGGCGGAGCCGGGCGTCTACCGCCTACTGATTGATCTGAAGAACTGGACGCTGCTGAAGTGGCTTGACGAACCGTGCCCCTACTTCAACTGGCGCGCCCACGAGAAGATGCATCCGGATGATCGCGAGCACTACGCAGGCACGATGACCACCGAACTCGACAATGGTTCCACAGGTGCGGTTCTGCGCCTACCCGGCGAGGACGGCAGTTGGGTTCCCCTGCATGTGACCATCAGCCGGGTGAAGCTCGACGAGAACACCTATGCCGGCATGGTGACTCTTCGGCGTCCCACCGACGCCGAGCTCGCGGGAGCAGATCTGCGGGACTATCTGTAGGAAGCCAGGGGCTCGGGGGCCTAACCGGTACCCGAGGGGCCGGCGCGCGCCGCAGCCCGAGCCTCAAAACTGATCCGACCGCCCATCCGCACCGCAACGGTCACCACAACGTCGAGGTGCTCGACGGCGCAACCCCGCACGGTTGCCCGCATGGCGGCGGCCAGCTGGTCTGCTTGCCGGCAGGCGACATCCGGCCCGAGAGTCAGCCGGCCTGCCGCAGCCAGTGCCGCCAGGTCGGCCACCGCCTGCGCACGGTGGCGCGCCACTTCGGCGGCCCCCAGCCAGATCCCGCCGAGGGCGATTGTCACCAGAGCGGCGACCAGCACGGCGGCGAGTACCGTTACGGCCCCGGCGTCGTCACTGACCCGGCTCGGCAGCCGAGACGGCTTCCGCGGTGATGAGCACCCCGGGCAGCATGACCGAACGGCTACTAACCCTGGCGACGACATAGTCGCCGTCGAAGCGCACATCCGTCGATGCCCCCGGCGGGGCGAGACCGGCAGCCGCCGCCGTGGCCGCAGGATCACCGCGTGCGGCCAACCGCGCCGCCTCCCGCGCCGCGTCGATACATCGCATCTGCATCGAGACAGCGGTGATACCGGCGAGGCAGAGCACCAGCACGGTAACCAGGGTGGCGATGGCCAGCGCGGCTTCCACCGTGCTGAACCCACCATCGCCCCCTAGACCTTGGTGTTCAGCGCACGATTGATGATGTTGGTCAACGCGCCAACGATGGAATCGCCGGTGACAACGCTGTAGAGGATCGCACCGAACGCGGCAGCGGCGATGGTGCCGATGGCGTACTCGATCGTCGACATTCCCGCCTCCTCGACCACCAACGTGTTCAAGCGGTGGTGGATCATCTGAATTACCCTGTGCAGCAATGTTTTTCCTTTCTGGTAAATAAACCTGAACTCTCGGCAATGTCACAGCAGCCCCGAGCCGAAGATGTCGGCGGCCAGACCGGCCACCACCGGTACGATGCCAAGGCAGACGAACGCCGGCAGGAAGCACAAGCCGAGCGGACCGGCAATGAGAACCCCGGCGCGTTCGGCGGCCGCCGTGGCACCATGGTCGGCATCCTGACGCGACTGCTCAGCGAGGTCTGCGATGCCCTGGGCCAGGGCGCTACCCGAGGATGCAGATCGCCGTGCCAACCGGGTCAGTGCCGTGTAGGCGTCGTCGCGGTCACCGCCTCCGGTCCGCCAAGCGGTGTCGGGGTCGGCACCCAGGGCCAGTAGATCGGCGGCCCGGCGCAAAAGCGCACCCAGCCCAGGTGGTGCGGAGGTTGCCGTCGCGGCGGCCGCAGCCGACATCGCCATCCCCGCGGAGAGGCATACCGCAAGGACGTCAAAGGCCGAGGCGATGGCCAGGGGATCGCCCTGCCTCCCGGCGTTCTGCGTCGCCGGCCGCCTACCGCGCACCATGTCGGCCTGCAGTCGCCTGTGGCGCGGTATGGAATCGAGCAGCAGGGCGACCGCCAGTAACAGTGCGGCCGTCGTCATAGCGTCAGCCGATCGATGATGTGGTCCGACCATGTCGCACCGACCCCGACCAGACCGACGCCAACGACCAGTAGCCAGCCGCCGCCGCCGCCGAGCAAAAACTGAACCGGACGCGCACCGATGACCTCACCCAGCGCCACCCCGAGGAATGGCAACCCGGCCAGGATGGCCGCCGTCGCCCGGGCCCCGGCCAGTCCCGCCTGTACCCGGCCGGCAAATCGTTGCCGGCCGACGATGTCGCGGTGGGCTGTGTGCATGAGGCTCGACATCGGCAGTCCGTGCTCGGCAGCCAACTGCCAGCAGACCGCGAGGCGGTCCCAATATGCAGGCACCGACGAGCGCCCGGCCGCCGACCGCAGACCCGCCGCCACATCGGCGCCCAGTTCGGCTCGCGTGGCCACCGCCCGCAGCGATGCGCCCACATCGCCAGCGGACTCAGCTGCGGCAACCGTGAAGGCGCGCAACGGGTGCGCGCCGATTCGTAACTCGCCGACCAGAACCTCAAGTGCCGCTGCCATCGCCTGGCCCTCGCTGTACTGCTGTCGGCCCCGTATCCGTCGTCGGCGGCGGCGGCCGATCACGGCGGCCACCAGCCCAATGGCGAACGCGGCCGCCGGCGAGGCCATCACCGTGGCAATGGCGCCCAGGAAAACCGCTGGCCACACCGGGATGCGCCCGATCCGACGGCGCGATGTCGCGGCCGCCACCCGGCGGCGCTGCGGAGGGGTCGTCAACAGTGCAGCCGCCAGCAGGGCTGCGGCAGTCACGGTCGCACTCACCGACCACACCGGTCGTTGATCAACCGGCGCAACAGTGCAGCTCCCCGCTGTAGTCCACCGTCGACGTGCCAGACAGGCACGGCGTGAACACAGCCCGTGGCATCGCGTTGTAGCAGGGCGATCTCGCTGAGACGTCGCCCGGTGGGCCCGCGGCTGACGTGGATTACGACTTGGACGGCTGCCGAAAGTTGACTGTGTAGCGCGGCACGGTCAAGCCCGCCGAGGGCGGCTAGCGCCTCCAGTCGAGCCGGCACCTCGGCGGGACTGTTGGCGTGCACGGTCCCGGAACCGCCATCATGACCGGTGTTCAGGGCGCCCAGCAGATCGACGACCTCCGCTCCCCTGACCTCCCCGACGACAATGCGGTCGGGCCGCATCCGCAGCGCCTGCCGGACCAACTGTCGAAGAGTAATCTCGCCTGCGCCTTCGACATTGGCGCTGCGGGCAACCAGGCGGACCAGATGCGGGTGGTTCGGCGCCAACTCGGCGGCATCTTCGACGCACACGATCCGTTCGCGGCCGGCGACAGCGCCCAATGCCGCGGCCAGCAGGGTCGTCTTTCCCGCGCCGGTGCCGCCTGATACCAGGAACGCCAGCCTCGCAGAGATGACATCTTCCAGAAGTTGTAGGGCTTCAGGGCTGATCGCGCCCGCTGCGGCCAACGCTGCGAGATCCTGGGTGGCCGGTCGCAGGATTCGCAGAGATATGCAGGTGCCGGCCATCGCAACCGGAGGCAGTACAGCGTGGAGTCGTACGGTGAGCCGTCCACTCCCCGCTTCGGTAAGTTGCGCATCCACCCACGGCTGGGCGTCGTCGAGCCGCCGGCCGGCGGCCGCGGCAAGGCGTTGCGCAAGCCGACGCACCGAAGCCTCGTCGGGGAACCGTATCTCGCTGCGGTACAGCCCATTTCCGCCGTCCACCCACACCTGATCCGGTGCGGATACCAGAACGTCGGTTACGCCCTCGGCCCGCAACAGAGGCTCAAGGATGCCGACGCCGGTCAGTTCGGTCTCCAGAAGGCGAAGGTTGCTCAGCACGTCGGTGTCACCCAGCACCCCCCCGGACTCGGCCCGGATCGCGGCCGCGACAACGGTGGGCCGAAGGGGCACCGACTCAGACGCGAGCCGTTCGCGAACCCGGTCAATCAGCGACCCGGTCATGCGGCCGGGTTCTCGGCGCCGTACTGCAACACCCCCAGTACCTTCCGGGCGGCCACGGTCAACGGGGAGCGGCGCTGCAGCCGCAGTCCCTGCTTCTCCAGTTGTTGATCGAGCAGCGGCTCCGGCCGCATCGCGGCCAGTAACGGCACCGCCGCGACGTCGACCACTTCCCCGGCCCGCAACCCACCGGGAGCCGGTCCACGCACCACAAGTCCGATATTGGGATTGACAGTTCGGATCACGCCGACCACTGCCGCGCTGGACGCGGCAGCCCGTACGTCACAACTGGTCACAATCACCACGAGGTCCGCAGATTCCAGAACGCAGAGGACCGAGGCGGTGAGCGAGCGGGGCATGTCGCAGACGACGGTGACACCGCCACGGCGGCCGGCATCGACGACCGTCGTCGCTGCGCCGGCATCGATCTCGTGGTACATCCGCGAGCACGACAGCAGGCTTACCTCGCGCTGCCGCGGGAGGACCTCCCGTACCGCGTTCCAACTCAGCCGACCGCTCGCGGCAGCCAGCTCTGGCCAGCGCAGGCCGGGCTCGGATTCCACACCCAGCAGTAGGTCGACGCCGCCGCCACAGGGGTCGAGGTCAACCAGCAGGGCCTCACCGGCGCACTGAGCCAGGGCGGCGGCGAAAACCGAGGCGCCACCTCCACCGCGGCCGGCCGTCACGGCGATCACCCGGCCGCGGCGGGGTGCAGCACGCCCCAACTCGGCGGCCTCGGACAGATAGCGGACCAGTTCTGCCTCCTGTGCGGGCAATACGCACAGGTGCTGCGCGCCCACCTCAAGCGCCGCCAGCCATATCGAGGGCGCTGGCTCATCGGTTCCCACCACGAGAACCCCGTCGCGGCGCGGCATCCCCGCGCGAACGCATCGGCGGGCACCGTCCTCGTCGACCACAACCGCAGCGGGCATCGTCCAGTTCTTCCGGCTCGGGGTCTGGGCCCGGACCGCTCGAAGTCCGACCGCGGCCGCGACGCGGTCGGTGCTGTCGGATAGGTCGTCGTCAGACACCACGGTCAACACGACGGGCACATTGGCAGTCACGCGACCTACGGTGACGTGCCGCCCGCGTGCACACCAGTCGGCCGCATCGCGACTGTGGATGAAGCCGGGTCTGGGGATCACCGCCCGGGGATCGAGCGTCGCAACCAGCTCTTCACGCTGCACAAACAGGCGGCCATCGATACGGCCATAGACATGGCCATAGACACGGCCATAGAAAAAGGACGACCCTCGCCAGGGGGGAGGAGGCGAGGGTCGTCGTGTATCAGCCCCGGGGGGTCGGGCTGATTCACCCCCGGCCGAAGCCGAGTGGTGCCCACTATACACACGGCGAGGCATCGTGGCACAACCTTCCAGCGGACTCAAAAACCTTGTTTTGCCTGTGAATTTGCAGTCCCGGCCAGGTGACCAAAGCTGCCACTTTCACCAGGGCCGACGACCGGGAATGCCGCCTCACGTCGCCGCTTTCACCTGGCTCGCCGAGACTGTCGGTGACGGGTCGGGTGAACTCGGTGTGAGCGCGCCGCGTCCGACGCGCAACAGATCCCAGCGACCGTCACCAACGCCGTACCCCCGGCATCGTCGATGCGCCAGCCGGCCGACCTGAGGGCCACCCGGTGCCGCGCTACTGCGCTGCCCCGGCTCGAGTACCGCCCTGCCGGTGCCCGAGGCAGTCGGTCGCCGCTTGAGTTCATCTGAATTGTTGCCGATTTGACTCTTGATGTGACAGTCATCACGGAGTACAAAGGAGCTACGGATGCTTGGTGAGGCCAAGGGAGTCCCGAAAGAGAAGGTTCTACCTCCCGATCCAAGTGATCCAGCATGGTTGACGGGCACCCACGCGGAGCACGCCGCGATATGGCAGAAGTGTTGCAGGCCTGCGGAATTGCACATGGAGTGTAAGAAACGCCGAGGCCATCAATGCAACCCACATAGCACGCCTGGTAACCCGTGAAACCGTGCTGGCGGGCGGCGAGCCGAACACGTTTCGGATCGCCGCCCGCTTCCTATTTGCTGCTATTTGGCTGCGGCCTCAGCGATCGACAATGCTTCTCGCGCACCATCTTCCAGCGCGCGACAGCAGAGCAGCAGCCATTCTCCAACGGCCTGAGCAGTTCCCGTTGCGAAGCCGGCCGCGGTTGTCTGATACTCGTCGGCTCGCCGCAGCCAGTAGACCTCGGGGACACCGAGTCCGTGCGGATCAAGCCCGGTTGCGATGGTTACCAACCGCGAAACCGCCCGTGCGACAACGCCATCGGCACTACCGAACGGCGCGAGGGTCAGTAACTCACCGTGCGCGACAGCAGCCAGCACCGGAGCACCGACAGAGCTTCCACCGGTGACCAGACTGGTCAGGAGGTCCATTCGCGCGGCGACCTCGGGCACGGGGCGCGGGCGGCCGAGTTGTGGCTCGTCAACGAGATCTGCCGCCGCCAGCGAGTGCAGGCGTGCCAACGCCTGCAGTGGCGCCCGCTGCCACACCCCAACAAGAGCTGTGGTGCCACCTTCGAGCGCCTGGCCGAGCCGTAAGGCTCCGGCGAGCACCGGGTCGTCGGTCACCGAGACGGTGTCGACTCGCGTGCCTCCGCCATCGAGCACCGAGGATGATCGCGCGCCACGGATCGCCGACTCGGCCGCGGTGAGGGGCCAGTTGCGCAGATTGGTCCGGTGCCGGTGTGCCTTGCCCAACGCTGCGCGCGCGGCCTCGGCGGCGTCGGCCACTCCTGGCAGCCCCAGCAGAGGCGCCAACAGGTCAGGCTTTCCGCCATTCGTCACGGGCCGTCACGCTAGCCGGTCAGGCTGGCACCGGCGTGGTCGACCGCTGGATCAGGACTTACGCTTTCCGACATGCGCGAGCCCCACACAGATGTTCCGTCGTCGTATCCGCCGCCCGCCGAGTTCGCGGCTAACGCGAATGCCACAGCAGATCTCTACCGTGATGCCGAAACCGACCGGCTGGCATTCTGGGCTGAGCAGGCCAATCGGCTGGCCTGGGATCAGCCATTCACCGAGGTTCTCGACTGGACGGCCGCACCGGTCGCGAAGTGGTTCGTCGGGGGAAAACTCAACGTCGCCTACAACTGTGTCGACCGGCACGTCGAAGCCGGCCACGGGGACCGGGTCGCCATCCACTGGGAGGGTGAGCCCGTTGGCGATGCCCGCTCTATCACCTACGCCCAACTCAAGGACGACGTGTGCAAGGCCGCCAACGCCCTGACTGATCTCGGTCTGGTCGCCGGAGACCGGGTGGCCATCTACATGCCGATGGTGCCCGAGGCGATCGTGGCGATGCTGGCGTGCGCGCGGCTGGGCATCATGCATTCCGTTGTCTTCGCCGGGTTCTCGGCATCGGCACTTCGCGCCAGGGTCGATGACGCCCAGGCCTCCATGGTGATCACCACTGACGGCCAGTATCGCCGCGGCAGTGCGGTATCGCTCAAGGATGCCGTCGACGAGGCAGTCGCCGGTCAGGGGTGTGTGCGCAATGTTCTGGTGGTGCGCCGCACGGGCATTGATGTGTCGTGGACGCAGGGACGCGATCTGTGGTGGCACGACACGGTGGACAGTGCCTCAACCGAACACACCCCGGAGGCCTTCGACTCCGAGCACCCGCTATTCCTGCTCTACACATCGGGTACCACCGGCAAGCCCAAGGGCATCATGCACACCTCCGGCGGCTACCTGACGCAGGTGTCCTACACCCACCATTACGTGTTCGACATCAAGTGCGAGACCGACGTGTACTGGTGCACGGCCGATATCGGTTGGGTGACCGGCCATAGCTACATCACCTACGGTCCGCTGTCCAACGGCGCCACCCAGGTGATTTACGAGGGAACACCGGCGTCACCCGATGAGCACCGGCACTTCCAGATCATCGAAAAGTACGGTGTCACAATCTATTACACGGCCCCCACGCTGGTTCGGACCTTCATGAAGTGGGGCCGCGAAATCCCGTTCGCCCACGACCTTTCGAGCCTGCGGCTCTTGGGTTCGGTGGGCGAGCCGATCAACCCCGAGGCCTGGCGGTGGTACCGATTGGTGTTCGGTGCTGACAAGACGCCCGTCGTCGATACCTGGTGGCAGACCGAGACCGGTGCGGTGATGATCTCGCCACTGCCGGGTGTGACCACGTGCAAACCCGGGTCGGCGATGCGCCCTCTGCCTGGCATCTCGGCGAAGATCGTCGACGACGACGGCAATGAGTTACCGCCCGCCACTGAGCACGCCGAGCCCGTCACCGGTTACCTGGTACTGGACAAGCCGTGGCCGTCGATGCTGCGCGGTATCTGGGGTGACCCGGAGCGGTTTGTCGAGACCTACTGGTCGCGGTTCGCCGAACAGGGTTGGTACTTCGCCGGCGACGGCGCGCGTTACGGCAGCGACGGCGAGGTCTGGGTACTGGGGCGTATCGATGACGTGATGAACATTTCGGGCCACCGGATCTCGACCGCCGAGGTCGAGTCCGCACTGGTGGGTCACGCCGGCGTCGCGGAGGCGGCGGTGGTCGGTGCCACCGACGCCCACACCGGGCAGGCCATCTGTGCGTTTGTCATCCTCAAGGCCCATCACGCCGAAACCTCGCCGCAGCAGATGGTCGAGGAATTGCGGGCGCAGGTGTCGCGGGAAATCTCGCCGATCGCCAGAC